>Ga0075464_10000124_pt1 | contig 31455 bp, 26 predicted proteins | sample DEB19_08_DNA_5_FD_75068 | JGI IMG/M metagenome (GOLD analysis project Ga0075464, IMG submission 75068) | Aqueous microbial communities from the Delaware River and Bay under freshwater to marine salinity gradient to study organic matter... | ecosystem: Environmental > Aquatic > Marine > Coastal ...
CGAGCGGATCACGGCCTACCACGCCAGTCTATAATCACACCTTGTGCCGCTTTAGCTCAGTTGGTAGAGCAGCTCCTTCGTAAGGAGAAGGTCGTCAGTTCGACTCCGACAAGTGGCACCAATAGTTCATCCAAGGCCGTTTTCTATCATCCAGAAAACGGCCTTTTTCATTGGCAAATCAACCATCTGGAATTCGTTATCGTCCATGACGATTCGTTGACAGCCAGGTCACACTGGGGGTACAAACGGGGGGAGAAATTGAGAAATGGGGTGAAAACTGAAATCCCCCCCCCACTTACCAATAAAAAGACGGTTTTATTCCACTGAAAGATGCCGAGATGCTGACCGACGCCCAATGCCGCCATGCTGTTTGCCCACCCGATCGTAAACAAGTCCGCTTTACCGACTCTGGCGGCATGTACTTGCAGATTAGCCCTGCAGGATCAAAACGTTGGTTTCTAAAATATCGAATTGCTGGCGTCGAAAAGCAATTGGCTCTAGGCAGCTATCCTGACATGAGCCTGACCAACGCAAGAAAAGCCCGTGACCTTGCCAAGTTACAAAAGTCAGCGGGCATTGATCCAGTACAAGCTAGGCAGGTTGCGAAGCTCATAGCATCCGTTGGCTCTGGTGACACCTTCTACGCAGTTGCAAACGACTGGTTAGAACGGGGTAAGCCCAACTGGAGTGACACCCACTACGTCCGGGAACAGCGCAACATCTCCAAAGACCTGATTCCCTTTCTTGGCAAGCGTGCAATAGAAAGCATCAAGCCAATCGAGTTGCTGGCAGTAGTCCAAAAAGTAGAGGAACGGGGGGCGCTTGACGTTGCACATCGCGTATTACTCACCGCGCACGGTGTATGGTGCCATGCAGTTGCAACGGGCCGGGCAACGATTGATATCACGCCCAGCATCAAGAAGGCCTTGAAGCCTCATATTCGGAAAAACTTACCCGCCATCATTGACCCAATAGAGCTTGGGGAACTTCTTCGTGCGAGCGATGCATACAAAGGAGGGCCCGTTGTCCGGGCCGCGCTGAAAATGGCGGCAATGCTGTTTCAACGACCGGGAAACCTTCGCACAATGCGCTGGGTTGACCTGAATCTGCATGCCGGGCTATGGACCATACCCAGCAAGGACATGAAAGGGACAAAGGCGGCAAAAATTAATGGTCAGGCTCATTTGGTTTCGCTTCCATCGCAGGCGCTGGAAATATTGATCGATATTCAGCACCTGACAGGTGACGGTGAATATGTGTTTCCCGGCCTACGAGATCAGAAAGCGCCAATGTCCGAGGCGGCTGTAAATGCCGCACTGCACGCTTTAGGCTACAAAGGGCGGCACTGCTGCCACGGCTATCGTGCAACAGGTCGAACCATCTTGCGGCAGGTATTGAAATACCCTAAAGATGTGATTGAGGCACAACTTGCGCACACCGGCCAAATTACCCACGGCGGCGCATACGACCGGACAACTCACGTGGAAGACCGAACATCAATGCTTCAAGTATGGGCAGACTATTTGGACAATCTTCGCATCGGTGGAGATGTAATTCAGCTCAAGTCAGCGCAATAAAGTTTTCCTGACCTGCACCTCATAAACCGTACCATTCGTTTTTCCAAGAAGTCCATCAACCAGATCAAAACGGGATTTGTTTTGGTCAATGTGCAAAGTCCCAAGGTTCGCCACTGGCACTGCGAGGAAAAATCTTCGCCAACCAGATTCGCGATTCAGGCGGACTCGAGAGGTTTGAGCTGTCGCAATAAGCTAGGCACCAGCTCGCTGACGGTGGGGTGAATATGCATGGTGCGTGAAATCGCCGTGTAGGGCAGACCTGCCGCCATGATGACGAGTAGCCCTTCTGGGCTTGAGAGCTCGCGTAGCTATTGGCATCAGCGTTGCGGATCAGTTCCCGGCTGATGGTGCTAGGTGACCGTTGGAGCACGCGAGCCATGGCCCGGATGCTGTAGTTCTGTTGCTGCAAGCTAGCCAATGTCATGCGGTCTTCAGGATGAAGGTGGCGGTAATGCGGTGAAGTGGAATGTATCTGCTGACCTCACAGGTTGGCTATTGTTGCACTTCACTTTTGAATCAGCCCAAGCCAAATGGGCGACTGCGCGAGATAATTTTTGCCGCGGCTTCTAAACGGTCTCACTGAATTTGATGAATCCACAATTTAACGATTCCAGCCCTTACCGTCTCCGAAAATTCCATGTAACCGCGAGACCGAATGTCATCGCCATATCGGTCATCGTTGATGAACGAATTCAATAAACGCCAAGATTTTTTTTGTTTTGTTTTGTTTTAACGATAAATTTAATGATCGCAGATAAATTAATTTTAGCTAATATTAATTAAAATAAGATCGTAAATATGAACACCTACGAACTTAATATTTAATTACAAATTATAGTTACCGCGAAGAGCAACATAGCCCAAGAGCTTCATCTCAGAGCTAAAAAATTTGAGAATGGGGAGAATCTGCCAGCTTTGAAAAATCTTATGCCACCTATAAAATATCTTATCAACGATTGCATATATATTAAAAATGCACTAGAATAAATTCGTCAGCATGAAATAAAATTACCCTATTAACAAAAACCAATGAAAGAAAATTATGACAGTAGCCGCAAAAATGACGTATGAGGAATTTGACACTTGGATTGCCGAAGCTAAATTCGAACGAGAAATATCCATCGAAAACTCCGATGCTGACGTCGATATTGATGGCAAAAACCAAGGACTCTCCTGGCTATCCGTTAATTCGACAGCAATATTACCAAATGGGAAAACAGCTGAAATTAGCAACCACAAAAAAGTTCGTTGGTTTGGTTCAGTCAACTACCGTATCGACGACAACTACGAATTTTCGGATATGTATGGTGATAGCGAGAGATGGCTTTTGTACGGAATTACATTGGTAGACGATGAAGGAGAGACTATTATTCGCGGAGAACTCGACGAAAATCTGCCGTCTGATAGTTGCCGTAGTGTTGCGGGAATAGAGCTCAGCGCTAAGGATATTTTTAGTTTAATACCAAAAAAGTTAACTTAAATACGAGGCGAATTCAAAAATGAGGAATCGCTGAACACGTGGGCCGTCACCGCCTCTTAGGAATTGACCAGTCATTCCGTCTTGACGGTATGACTGAATCACTCAGCGTTGATTTAGTCTAAATTTCATCAAATTCGTAGAATTTTTTCGATAGCCTTGGCGATCCGGTTGAGTAGAATGTTCGGTGTTTCTTCGTGCAAGCGAAAAAGTATGGTAACTGGATTTTTATTGATGGCAAAAGTCGTTGCACAGTAGATAACGCAGACTGCAGAAATCAAAATTTTTCCGCCAAAAACTTGGTTGCCAAAGATGTAAAAGAAACTCGTCGATTTAGTGCCAAAACGCATTTGTGGATTCGACCGAACGGATCGACTAAAAACAGACTTTAAGGCAAAGGAGACTGACCTTGCTAATGATTGCATATTTAACGAAAACGATGCCATCACGATTACGATAATGACTGCAGTCGCAAAATTCATCGTTTCACTTTTAACGACACCAGCAATTCAAGGCAATCGTTAAATTTTCGGGAGTTCTTTGTTGATTGATGGAAACGTCATCACCGTCGAAAGCATCAGTTTTTATAAGGAATCTGACGATAGAGTGGCCGCTGAATCACCGTTCACGTTTGACAAATGAGAGCACATTCAATCTGGATTCCGTTATGAATGAAGGCTTGCGTTGAGTCCTGTGGATTCGTTAAAAATTTGATGGATTAAAAAGCGTCTGTCAATGCGGTGACACATGTCTGCTATGACCAAGGGAACTGTAAATTTCAACTATAGATAATGAGAGTAATCTATAGCCTACGAGTGAAGGTAGGGGGTTTGCCGCTCGCTCATTTGTTCCGCTCACACTACTAACGTAGATGCTGCAAGCCGAAAAATGAAGATGGCTGAAGAGCATTCCCGTTGTCGATGCTCAGCAGGTTTTAAGATCAATTTGTAGTCAGATGCGCTACACGCTACAGTGAGTCGATATGATTATGGCTTTCCGGCATAAAGGATTGGAACGCTTTTTCCGTGAAGGCACCAAGGCAGGCATCCAGGCTGCGCATGCAAACCGACTGCGGCTACAACTGTCGGCGCTGGATCAGGCTGTCAGGCCTGAAGACCTCTCAGCGCCAGCATGGAAACTCCATCCACTAAAGGGTGACATGAAGGGCCATTGAATACAGGCTGAGCCTTGGAATCGCGGCATAAACCAGTCCAAGTTTTACGCCGCACCCCCGTGGGTCAGTTTTCAGTCGGCGCCAACAACATGGCTAGGAACGAGCAAGTGCAGGGGCAAATCTACCGCTGGCGGTTTGATCGCCTGAGCATCGACCGGCTCACCCTAGACGTGGACTCGACCGTCATCACCCGCAACGGCCACCAGTAGGGCGCCGCCCAGGGCTACAACCCCAGCAAACGGGGGCGCTGCTCGCACCACCCGCTGCTGGCCTTCATTGCCGAGACCCGCATGGTGGCGAACTTCTGGCTGCGCCCGGGCAACACCAGCAGTTCCAACAACATTCTTGAGTTCCTGAGCGCCACGCTGGGTCACTTGGGACGCAAAACGGTGTGCTTGCTGCGGGCCGACAGCGGCTTCTTTGACGAGGCGGTCATGAACTTTCTGCACGACAGGCAGATCGCTTTCATCATCAGCGCCCGGTTAACGCAGCCGCTGCAGCAAGCCATGGTGAGTCAGTGCCAGTTCTGGGCGATCGCGCCCGGACTGGAGATCGGCGAGATCAGCTACCGAGCCGCAAGCTGGAAGGGGCCCCGGCGGATTGTGGTGGTCCGCCAAAGCGTCAAAGTGCGCGCGCAAGCGCCGGGCAAGACCCTAAAGCTGTTTGCCGACGACCCGGACATACAAGGCTGGCGCTATGGGGCGATGGTGACCTCGCTGGAGCTGCCCGCCTTGCAGGTGTGGCGTCTGTACCGAGGGCGGGCTGATTGCGAGAATCGGATCAAGGAGCTCAAAGCGGACTTTGGCTTGGACAGCTTCAACATGGCGCAGTTCTGGGCCACCGAGGCGGCGCTGGGGATGGCGATGTTGGCGTACAACTTGATGAGTCTGTTTCGTCAGGCGGTGATGCGCGCCGAGGTACACCACACGCTGGCGACGCTGCACCACAAGGTGTTTGCTATCGGCGCGTTCTTGGATCCGGGCCCAGAGAACCGTGTGCTGAGATTGGCCGTGGCACGCAGGCGACGAAAGTGGTTCGAGGGACTTTGGACTCAAGCCGAGATCGACCCGGGCCTGCATCGATTTGGCCACGCTTGAGGGGCCGAAATCTCTAATGAACTATCTGGGTTTATTTCTTTGGAGTCCGCTTCCGCACACTTTCTTTTGAATAAACTTCGCTTTGTCGCAAGATGTGTTACTCAGACGATGCTATTTCCTGGATCGCTCTTTGACTGAATGTTCCGATCAGCTTGACATGCTTTTCTAGGCAGGCCTCCATTCGAGCAGAAGGCCCTGCAATCACCACCGAGTATGTTTCATCACCTAAGATGACGGGGGCTCCCACTGCAGTCACGTCCAGGATGAATTCTCCGCGGGTCAAAAACCACCCACGTTGGATGCTTTCGGCAAGATCCGCATCCAGAGCTTCCCGGGTCACGATGGTGTTTGAATTGCGTTTGAGCAGGGGAATACGTGCCAGCATTGCCTCGCGTTCATCCATGGTCATCGCACCAAGCAGTGATTTGCCAGCGGCGCTTGCGTACAGGGGCCGCAGGTCATCTAGCTGGGCAATGTAACGAATGCTTTGCGCACTCTCAAGGATCTCAACATACACGGCGCTCACACCGGATAGTTTTGCTAGAAGCGTGGTTTCTTCTGCTTCATCGCGGATTTTTTCCAGCGCAGGTAAGACCCAGCCCGGAAGCGGAGTAAAACCGGCAATGCGCAGTGCGTGCTGTTCGAGGCGTTTGGTAAAGTAGTAGCCGCCTTGGTCCTTCAGATTCGTCAGGTAACCACGATCCTCAAGCGTTTTGACCAATCCGTGGCAGCTTGACGCGGGGAGGGAAAGAATCTTTGCCAGCATAGCGACCGTCATTGGTCGCCGCCGTTTTGAAAATGCCTCAATCACATCCAGAACACGGCTGGCGGCAGGTACTGTCATGGTTGTAAAGGTGTAGCGGTTGTCAATTGGCCGCTGCCTGCTTCATATCGAGAAGGGGGACGGGAAGGTTGACAAGTTTAAACCGCTGGACCTTCTGGGTTGGAGTTTTTGGAATTTCCGATGCGAACTGGATATAACGGGGCAGCATGTGGCGTGGTAATGTCAGCGCCAAAAAAGCTACGATTGCTTGGGGCTCAACGTCGTTCCGCTGGACAACGACAAGCTTTATCTCTTCGTCAAGTATTGCGTCCGGCACACCGACCGCGGCACAGTCGGCCACCGCCGGATGCTTCAATGCGGCCAGTTCAATGGTGACCGGCGAAATCATCTCCCCGGCCCTGCGGATCAGCTCCTTTTTTCTCCCTTCAAAAAAGAGAAACCCTTCGGAGTCGAAGCGACCCAGGTCGCCTGTGTGAAACCATAGGTTAGACGTGGCTGCGGCCGTTTCCGCTGGTTTCTCATAATATCCTGTTGTCATCACAAATGGCTTACGCGGGCGCACGACGATCTCGCCAACACCGCTTGCAACCGGGTTGTCGTGCTCATCAAAGAGCATCACGTCGAAGTCGTTCCGGCTCTTACCGACGGAGCCAAAGCGGTAATCTTCGCGTGTATTGACTGTTACCATCCCGCCCGTTTCGGTCATGCCATAGAGCTCATGAACCTGCACACCGAGGCGAGGCGCGAGCTCTTCCCACACTGGGCGAGGTGCGCCACCTCCGACGCACCAGCGCAAAGTTCCCGAAACCGGTTGGTTGATCTCCTTTGCAAGAATGCTGAGTACAGTCCCAACGTAGGTGAATCCCGTGGCCCGGCAATGCCGCACCTGCTCAAGAAAGCGCGAAGCGGAGAAGCGCGGGGCCAGCGCAATGCTGCAACCGACGGTCAATGCGGACATGACGGAATACATTTGGGGATTCGCGTGATGAAGCGGTAAAAATGTCAGTATCCTATCGTCCGATGTGATGCCGATCGCTTCAACAATTTTTTCACCAATCGCTTTGTAGGACGCTGCCGGAATAACTACCCCCTTTGGTTGTCCCGTAGTGCCCGAGGTGTAAAGAATGGCCAGAGGCGATTCAGGTGAAAGCTCGACGAATGCATATGGATCAAGGGAGCCAACCAGTGAGATGAAGTCTGCTTCGCTCGGCATTGACACCACGGATATGCCGGTACTGCTTAGGTCAATGCTAAACCTGACCAACTCTTCATCTTCGGTTAGTAAAACCTTTGAATTGCTCTGTTGCGCCATATAGCGAAGGGATTCTCCGAAGCTTTCGTGGCTCACCGGAACGGCAACGGCACCGCGTGCGGCTAATGCGAACCAGTAGAAGAGAAACAGTGGTCGATTCGAAACCGCAATCACCACATGATCGCCAGGCTGCACATTAATTCGCTCTAGCCAGGTCGCGCCTCGCAATGCTAGGTCCGCCATTGTGGAGAAATCATAGATCTGGTCGTTAAAGAGAAGGCAAGGTGCATCAGGTTGCTTGGCAGCCAGTCGCAATAGTTGGTCAATCATTTGTTGCTTTCGGTTGAAGTGAGATCAAAGAAGGAAGTGGCAAACGCGAGAGCGATTTGCCAATGGTGTTTTTCAGCACTTCGGCAGAACCTCCCGCGATCTCGTACGCCTTGGCATCGCGCAGGTATCGCCCATAGGGAGCGTTTTCCATGACGCCATAAGCGCCGCAAATTTGGATGCATGTACTTGCGACTTCAGTAGCGAGACTTGCGGCCAGAAGCTTGGCTTCGCTCGAAATGCGGGCAATGTCGCCGCCCTGGTCCAGCACGTCAGCGGCGTGGTAGGTCAGAAGTCGGGCGGCATCCAGTCGCGTGACCATATCGGCGAAGTACCACTGAATACCCTGTTTGTCGAAAACTGTGCTGTCGAAAACCCTTCGTTTGCGCGCATGTACGAAAGCTTGATCAAAAGCCGCCCGCGCGATGCCCAAGCTGATGCCTGCCGCTACCGTACGGGAATAATCAAGTGTGGTGACGGCTTGTCGGATACCCTTTCCGTCTTCGCCGATCAGGTGGTCCGCCGGCAAATTCACCCCATCCAGCACTAGGTTGACATGCGGTCCGTTGCGCAGTCCGAATGTTGCCGAATTTTCTCCAAGAGAGCTTGACACGCCTTTGGCATCGGCCGGAACCGCGAATGCGGAGATGCCAGCATCGCTTTGAGCCAGGATGATGAAGAACTCGGCTGCCGAACCGGAAGTGATGAAGGACTTTTCTCCATCCAAAACCCATCCCGTGCTGGTCTTTCGTGCTTTGGTGTCGAGCGTCCGGATGTCACTACCGTGATTAGCCTCCGTTAAGGCATAACTGGAGATCAATCCCTGCCCAAAAGCAGGCAGATACCGATCTTGCAATGCCGCACTCCCGAACAGCCGCAAGATGGTCTGCGCCTGAAGAATGGTGATAAGACTGATGCCTACGGCCGCGCTGGCATAGGACACCTCCTCAAATACCGCCAAGGCATGGCGATAGTTCAACCCGATGCCCCAGGGCGCCGGCATGAAGACTGTGCTGTAGCCAGCCTTCGCGAGCGCGCGGATGGCTGCAGTCGGGTAGACGTCATCCCGATCAATTGCTACGGCTATCGGTGCGATTTCTTTTTCAACAAAAGCACGTAGGGGCAATAAAAAAGACGGCTCGACCAGGTCCATCCATGTTTGTGTGCTTTGGGTACTCATAGTGTTTCCTATCTGGGCTGGTGAGCGAAGAGCCGAACAAGTGATCAAATTAATTTAGTCACTTAATTCAGCTAACTGAATTCTATATCAGCCCATTGACATTAAAATAATTGTCAGACAGAATTTGATTGCCTTGGTCAACAAGGCGTCTGAAACAAAAAGGAATGCGATATGGGAAAGCGGTGGGCCCAACGGCCTGATGGTTCGACATGGGGAGATTTCGGCGAAGACGACCAGCTTGGCCGCCTCAACCTGTTGACACCTGAGAAGGTGCTGGAGGGTGTGAGAGAGATACGCGACGGGAAGGTCTTCTGTTTGAGCATGCCACTCGACTTTCCAGGGGGGGCCGTGCTCAATCCGCGTCGACACCCGCCTAAGCTTTCGCCGACGCTTCAAGACGGGTGCCCTTGCCTGAACTATCCACTCACAAGGCTGGACGGCCGCAATACTGACGTTCTGAGTGACGATCAGGTAACGCTGGCCCTGCAGTATTCAACCCAGTGGGATGCATTTGCGCATGTTGGCGCATTCTTTGACGTCAACGGCGATGGCGTCAGCGAAAAGGTCTACTACAACGGCTACAAGGCGAACGAGCATGTCGTCGGTCCGATTGATTACCGGCCTGAAGGAGATGTCCCCATGGAAGGGCCCTATGGCGCTAGGGCCTTGGACATATCAAACTTTGCACGCCAGGGAATGCAGGGGCGCGGCGTAATGATCGATCTGAAAAAACATTTCGGCCTGGCACGCCGGTATGTGAATCTGGCGGACCTGCGCCATGTGCTAGCTGCAGATCGAATCGAGGTTCGGCCTGGCGACATGCTGGTTTTCCGAACTGGTTTCACAGAGGTGGTCATGGAAATGAACCGTCAGCCAGACAAGGAAAAGCTGGACGCCACTGGTTGCGTTCTGGATGGCAGAGACACAGCGCTGCTCCAGTGGATCACGGACAGCCAGGTTAGCGCTTTGTGTGCCGACAACTATGCCGTCGAGGGATTGCCTGCACGCGAAGCACTTGGCCGGCGGCCCTCGCTTCCCCTTCATCAACATTGCCTTTTCAAACTCGGCGTACCTCTGGCTGAGCTTTGGTGGCTGAAGGATTTGGCAGACTGGCTGGACAGCCAGTCCCGGACAGCCTTCTTACTCACTGCGCCGCCCCTCAATCTGCCGGGGGCTGTTGGCTCCCCGGTAACACCGATCGCCACGGTCTAAGTTAACCAACTTTTTTTGTAACTCAGTAGACAACATGAATAAATCTAAAAAATATCGCCGAACTTTCATCGCCAGCCTGCTGATGGGTGCTTTTGCGCTTGGCGGCATGATGGGCGCGAATGCGCAAGGTACCAATTACCCCAACAAACCCATCCGAATGATCCTCGGCTTTCCCCCCGGTGGTCCTACCGACGTGGTCGCACGAATCGTTGGACAAAAGATGGCAGAACAGTTGGGCCAGGCGGTCGTGATTGACAACAAACCTGGTGTCGGTGGAAACATCGCGGCAGACATGGTCGCGAAGGCTGCACCAGACGGGTATATGGTGCTCTACAACACGTCATCAATCACAATTTCGCCCTGGGTTTACACAAAGGTGAATTTCGATCCCCTGAAGGACTTTGCACCGATAGCCTTGACTGCCGAGATGCCACTTGTGCTGTTGGTAAATCCAAACGTACAGGCCAAAACCGCGCCTGAGTTGGTTCAGCGCATCAAAGCCAACCCCGGTAAATTCAATTACGGCTCCTCAGGTGTAGGAGCCATTGAACACTTAACGTCTGCACAGTTCTTGTCCAAGTATGGACTAAAGACATCCCACATTCCGTACAAGGGAACAGCTCCTGCCTTGATCGACCTGATTGCTGGGCAAACCGAATTTATGCTCACCACCCTGAATACGGCAATCCCTTTTGTGAAGGACGGCCGCTTGCGCGCGTTAGGTGTCTCCTCTGTCGAGCGCTCCCGGGCGCTGCCCGGCGTGCCGACCATTGCCGAGGCAATGAAAGACGACTTCGCATCGACCGCTTGGCAAGGAATCGTAGCCCCTGCAGGAACACCTCGAGAAATTATTGAAAGACTCAATCGCGTGGTCAATGCAGTAGTCAAAGATCCAGTAGTCGTTCAGCAACTGGCGGATCAGGGCGTGACCCCGCTGGGCGGAACTTCAGAACAATATGGAAGCTTCATCCAAAAAGAATTCGTACGGTGGCAGCACGCTGTCAAAGAATCAAGCGCCAAGGTGGAATGATGAGTACGCAGACAAAAGATGTTTCGTTGAAGCGACTTGGCCAGGGTTTTTATTGGCAAGAACTCGAAGTAGGCCAGCGTTTTGATACCTTTCGCCGGACCATCACAGAAACCGATCTGGTCGCATTTACCGCCGTTACCGGAATGCTGGAAGCCATTTTCATTGATGCGACCTTTGAAGGCGGCGCAATAAGCGGTCGCCCGGTACCTGGCGCTCTGACCTACACGATCATTGAGGGATTCATATTGCAAACCATGATTCAGGGTACAGGTCTTGCAATGCTCGAACTTGAGCAAAAAATTCTTGCCCCAGTCATGGTGGGAGACACCGTTGGTGCGGAGGTAGAAGTCACTGAAATCAAACCGACATCAAGCTCGGGGCGTGCAGTGGTCACATCCAAAATTCAAGTATTCAATCAACTGCGGGGGCTTGTCATGACCTACACCGCGAAGCGGTTGCTAGCAGGCAGGCCGTAGATATCTTCAAGCTCTTCCGCCGCCAGCCGAGTCAGTGTATTTGCTGACACACGCCATTGGATCGCGTTCTCCCTATTCACTCACATATTTCAAAAAAATTTCTCACCTTCGTCGCTAGTCAGGGCGGCATGCAACCTCCACTTGATAGGAATTTCCATGAAGAGCGCTAACAAATTCATTCTTTCCGTGGCTCTGGGCTGTCTGGCCTGGACTTCTTCTGCCGTCGGCCAGGACTTTAAGGGGCCGATCCGCTTGATCGTTCCATACGGCGCTGGCGGCAGCACGGACGTGATGGCTCGCGCCGTTGCGCCGACCCTGTCTAGGGAGCTGGGTCAGCCGGTCCTCATTGAAAACAAACCGGGTGCCAATGGTCAAATCGGGACACAGTACGTCAAAACTGCTGCGGCAGACGGATCGACATTCCTTTTTACGCTCGATCACTCGGTGGTGATCGTGCCCTTGATAACTGCCAACGTTGGCTACTCCCCGCTAAAAGATTTCCAAGCTATTGGCAAGGTGGGCAGATTTCAGTGGGTGTTTACGACTCCAATTGCCGGACCCGCCAAGACCCTTCCTGAGTTCATTGACTTGGCGCGACGTGATTCCAACCTTAGAAACGTCGGGGTGCCCATCATAGGAGGGGTCCCGCAAATCATGGGTGAAGCTGTCGCCAAGAGGGTAGCCGCAGATATGACTGTAATTCCTTTTGCCGGTGCGGCTCCTCTTATGCCGCAACTAATGGGAGGACAAATCGCTGCAGGCATCGTTGGCGTCGGTGAAGCGTTGTCTATGTCCAAGAGCGGAAAGGTACGCTTATTGGGTATTTCTGGCATTAAACGGTCTTCCATCCTGCCTGATGTGCCCACCTTCGACGAATTGGGTATGCCAGGCGTCACTCTTGGCACGCTTTACAGCGTGTTCGCGCCTAAAAACCTCCCCCGTGCGTTGGCCGAGCGATTCAACAAGGCGTTAGCTCTGGCGGTAGCAGATCCCAAGGTGGTGCAACGCGCTTATGAAATGTCTATCGAGCTGGAGTCCGTCAGCCTGGACGACGCCCAACGTGAAATTACTACCGTCGCCGAATTCTGGCGGCGTGCCCTGGCCAGCTCTAAATGAAAAAAGGCGATGAGGAAAGATATCTAAGGCTTCATTGGGGAGACTTCAGCGAATACGATCAACTTGGTGTTGCGTCTTAATGCTGGGGATCCTTCTCGGAGAATTGTGGTACCTGCAGCCAATCGTAGATTGGTTACGCAGTCGGGTCGCAATCGATTTCTACCGGCCGCGGCGGTTATCCGCTGAGGCGGCGTGATCGGTTTCCCAAGCGATGTGGGTAACTATTTAGAAAACTTGACGCAATACATTTCATCGCGTTAGTCTAGGATCCGTTCATGATTTTGCAAAAGAGAAACGCAAATCTGTATTACGAGCTCATTGAACAGACTCCACCTTGGGTGGAGGAACCCAATACTATTGTGTTCTGTCATGGAGTTGCGATCAATTGTGAAATTTGGGCGGGCTGGTTACCGGTGCTGACACCTCACTTCAGGATTGTCCGCTTTGATACGCGCGGTTTCGGACGCTCTCACACTCAGGGACAAATCCCTGAATGGAGTATGGACCTTCTGGTTGATGACATCCTGGACGTCGCCAAAGCGACCGGCACCACGAAATTTCATTTAGTCGGTGAATCGATGGGTGGCACCGCTTGTCTGCAGCTCGCATGTCGACCCGACGTGCCGCTGCACAGCCTGACCTGTGTCTCGACGTCGCATAAGGGCGGTCAGATCCAGCGTGTTGGGGGCTGGCGCGAGGAGGTGGCAAAGGGCGGCATGGCAGGTTGGTCGAAAAAGATGATGGATCAGCGTTTCTATCCGGGTAAATTGCCAGAGGCACAGCGTCAATGGTTCAGCAGTGTTCAACAAAGGACATCACCCGAATCGTTGCTTGATGCGGCTGATATGCTGATCCGCACCGACTTGACCCACGAGCTGGTGCGCGTTACGGTTCCTACGCTGTTGATGGCGCCAGATGCCAGTCCGTTCGTTCCGCTTGAGATTCCGGCTGAGATCCACAAATCTATTGCGCATTCGGAATTGGCTGTGTTCCCCAAAACCCGGCACGGCCTTCCATTTTCACATGCTCAATCCTGCGCAAAAACTTTGCTGTCGTTCCTCGACCGGACTTTTTCCCTTTAGCCAAGTGCCTGTTTGTGTGAGCTTGTTTGCGCCTGTGGTGATCGCGTTTTGACAATCGCGGCGGCAATAAATGGGTGGGAGTGTTGGTGCCGACGTTGAATTGCCCCAGGGGGCCGATTTGCACTGACCCACTTCATCGGGCCGTAGAATCGCGCGGCGCAATGATTTCAGCCTCGTAGCTCTGGGGCAATAAAAGTCGGCACCCCCCCCCTGGGTCAAAAGGTCGTCGGCTCCAACAATGGAGTTAAGGGCCGATCAGCCGACCGTCAGGCCTGCACTCAGCGGTCGAACGCGAGCTGCAAACCAGCTTTATCCTTGACGCCGCTTTGCAACAGCAGCATCAGCAGGATGCGCGCCTTGGCCGGGTTGAGATCGTCTGCCATCACAGCGCCGGCATCGAAAGTGGTTTTCCCACCGCCTGCAAAGCCATAGTTTGGCAACACACGGCCATTGGAAACGCGGGTGGAAATCACCACCGGAATCTCCTTGGCGAGCGCGTACTTGACGGCCTCGAACATCGCCACATTCATGTTGCCCATACCCAGGGCCTGGACCACGATGCCTTGGACACCGCGATCAGCCGCCTGGCGCAAGGCCGCGCCGTCGGCACCGCCGTACATGGCGATGATTTCGACTTCAGGCATCTTGTCCATGCGGATCGCAATGTACTGGCGACGCACGGGCGCGTTGGCATACATGACGCGGTCGGGATATACCTCGCCCAGAAAACCAAACTCACCGGAATTAAAGGTTTCTACATTGGCTGTGTGCGTTTTTCGCACGTAGCGTGCCGAGTTGATCTGATTGTTCATGGCCAACATCACCCCCATGCCCTGGGACTTTTCATCCACCGCGATGCGGGCCGCATTGAGCAGATTGCGCGGACCGTCAAAATCAGATTGTGAGGCATTGCGCTGGGCGCCGATCAGCACCACCGGCTTGTTGGATTTCACGGTGAGATCCAGCCAGAAGGCGGTTTCCTCCAGCGTGTCGGTGCCGTGGGACACGATGGCGCCGGTTACTTCGTTTCGATCCAACGCAGCCTGGACGGCGCGACTCAACACGACCCAGCGCGCCGGGTCCATGTAATCCGACGGCACGTTTGAGAGATTGTTGACCTGAATCGTCGCATATTTGCCAATATCGGGAACCGTGGCCAACAGGTCATCGCCAGATATCGCCGGCACCGGGGCGTTCTTGATGGGATCGATCTTCATGGCAATCGTACCGCCCGTTGCAATGAACTGTACAAGGGGTTTGTTCTGGGCGAAGGCGGTGCCGGAAATCATCAGGGCGAGGCTCACAAGTATGGGTTTGATTTTCATGGAGTAATTTTTATACCTGAAAGGTAGGGTTTGAGCCGTGCCGCGGGGATTCCACGACATAACGAATCATAGGCTGAATGGGTGGGAAAAATTCTCGCAAAGCATCCGGCACATTTGGGCGGTCGTGAAGGAGAGCGAACCAAAGTGGGGGCAAACAAATCTAATCAGAATCCTCGCTCAGCTGTCATCTCGATAGACGGCAAGGGTTGAGTAAAGTAGACTGACAGGTCTGGACTGAGCCGGCCACACAAGAACGGTAACGATTGGTCAGGCAAAGTTCATTGCCCCCGCTTTGGTTTGCTCTCCTTCACGACATCGCCGGCATCATGAAGTGGCACCACTAAACTTTCCGAACAGAGCCCAGTATCCTGGGTCTTGCAGACCGGCGACCAGTTGATTTCGTTGGCGTCTTGACCGTGCAGAAGTGATTTCCCTTACTTTTTTACCTGCAGCACAATTTTCCCGACATGTTTGCTTGACTCCATCAGCCGATGCGCTTCAGCAGCTTCACCAAGCGGGAACCTGGCAAACAAATGTGTGCGAATTTCCCCGCTCTCCATGGCTGGCCAGACTTCCCTTTGTAAATCGTCACGCAGTGCCTGTTTTTCGGCAATTGTTCGCGGGCGCATCGTGGACCCTGTAATCGTCAGGCGCTTGATCATGACTGGCAGAAGATCCACCTCGCCAATGCTACCCTCCAAAAATGCCACGATCACCAGTCGGCCATCGCGCTTCAAGACGGTGAGGTTGCTCTTTACATAAGGTGCCCCGACCATGTCGAGGACAACGTCGACTCCATCACCGCCAGTAAGCCGCATCACCTCCTCGGCAAAGTCGGTATTGCGATAATTGATCGTATGTTGTGCACCGAAGCTCTTACAGAATTCCGCCTTCTCATCACTTCCGACCGTAACAATGCACTCCGCTCCGATGTGCCGGGCCAACTGAATCGCAGTCAATCCGATACCGCTTGAGCCGCCATGGATAAGGATGCGTTCACCAGCCGCCAAGTGCCCATGGAGCGTCAGATTAGCCCACACAGTGAACCAGTTTTCTGGTAGACAAGCTGCAGTGGCGAGATCCATCCCGGCTGGAATCGGAAGGGCATGAGCGGCATGGGTAATGCAGTATTCGGCATAACCTCCCCCTGGTGTCAGGGCCGTCACGTTGTCGCCCACTTTCCATTCGGCGACGCCTGCACCCAGCGCAGCTACGCGCCCCGACACTTCAAGACCAAGAATTGGGGATGCATCCGTTGGTGGCGGATACCGGCCGGAACGCTGCAGTACATCCGGTCGGTTGACGCCCGCGAACGCCACTTCGATTAGGATTTGCCCTGGGCCAGGAGTAGGCGATGGTCCCTCTGCAATGCGCATGCAATCAGGATTACCACCGCTGCCGTGTTCAATGTATTTCATGTTGTCCTCTGTAATATTCGGTTTACGTATTGCACGCCCGGTTGATGAGGTGTGCCTCATAACTCCATTCGGTCGAAAAATAAGATCACAATAAAAGTCACATTACCCGTCACGACTCAAGCCTACCCAGCATAAGGTTGAACATGGTAAGGGGAGCAAATGAAAAGCTCAATGAATTCAAAACGAAGATGGATGACCAGTTAGCCTGAAACCCGCTCAAATACGCGCTCGATGATGTACTGGACGCCCTAAACCTTTTGAATCGAAAGAAGGCTTTTTCGCATCACAATGGTCGTCTCTAGAGGGGCAGCAGCGGGCATCTCCTTTCCCTCGATCAGCTCAACAATACGCTGAGCAGCAAGTATGCCAATCCTTTCAGTCGGTACATGCACCGTGGTCAATGGCGGAACCACGATGGCGGCATGCTCAATGTCGTCAAAGCCCGTGATCGACAAATCCTCAGGGACACGCACACCACGAATTCGGCACTCGTCGATGGCGCCAATTGCCTGCAGGTCCGTGCCGCAAATGAGCACGGTCGGGCAGTCTTCGCTGCCCATGAAACGTCTAACGGCTTCGCGGCCACCTTCAAAGTTGAAGGGTTGTTCCGTCACCCAGTCGCGCCGTAAGGAAATTCCTGCTGCCTTGAGTGCCGCACGCGTGCCCGCAACCCGTGCCCGCGCGCGTTCGTTACTTACCTCGAAGCCATTGCACAAAGCGATTCGCGTATGACCATTTTCCACGACCACTTTGGCCATTTCATAGGCAGCATCGAAGTAGGAGAAACCCACGCAATGCGGATAAGTTGAATCGTCAATAGACCAGGTCAAAACGTACGGCAGTGCATATTGACGCGCCAATTCATACACTTCGTGTGAATGATCGGTGCCAACCAATACGATAGCATCAACACCGCGCTCGACAATAGCCCGTAACAGGTCAATTTCTCTTTGAGGCTCATACTCATGGCTGGCCACCAGCAATTGATAGCCATTTCTCCACAACGTTTGCTGGAGCCTATGGATGGACGAAGAAAATATCGGATTACTTAGCGTAGGGTAGATCGCCGCCACGGTTCGTGTCCTTCGAGACGCTAAAGCTTGAGCAGCACCATTGCGAACGTATCCCAACTGAGCGACTGCCTGCTGGACTTTTGCAAGGGTCGCCGGTTTGACCTCGTTGGGAACTGAAAGGGCACGCGAAGCGCTGCCTAGCGAAACACCCGCCAGCCGAGCGACATCGGCAAGGGTGGAGCGGCGATCAAGGTTCATTTTGGCTAAAAAGTCAGTTGGAGAAATATCTTGAAGTCATTCCTAAGTAATCTTTATGCATGAAGGGCTGCGTCCTCCAAGATAAGGTCGGAGCCCTTCTCTGCAACCATCATGACGGCTGCTTGGATATTGCCCGACACCATCTTTGGAATAATCGATGCATCGACGATGCGCAGACCTTCAAGGCCACGCACTTTTAATCGGGCATCCACCACCGATGTGTCATCGACGCCCATTTTGCAGGTTCCGACGGGATGATAAATCGTCTGGCCGTTTGCGCGCGCGAATTCCAGCCAGTCCGCATCAGTCTGTACACCAGCGCCAGGGCTCATTTCCTCAACAATGTACGGCCTCAATGCAGGTCGTTCGACAATCCTTCGGGCGATCTGCATGCTGCGAATCATGCATTCCTGATCGCCAATGCTTGATAAAAAATTCGGCCGAATGGAAGGGCCCAACATTGGATCAATCGAATTAATGTGGATTGTCCCGACAGATTCTGGCCGCAGTTGCGTGACCCCGATGGTCATACCTGGCGCTGTATCCAGCACCCGCTCTGCGGCGTTGGCGTAACTTGCGTGCACAAAGAAATACTGCGCATCAGGCGTCGCTATCTCAGGGCGCGTCTTGATAAAGGCATGCACAAGACCTGTACCCAAAGTCAGGATGCCTGAACGGCGGGAAAAATACTGAGATACAGCCAGCCCGAGTCGCCAATTTCGGGACATCTCATTCAGAGTGACTGTGCCCTTGACCCTCCAGTTCATGCGTGTCGCGAAATGATCGATGTAGTTCTCACCCACACCTTCCAGCGCGTGTCGAACGGGTATCCCAAAGGTCTGTAACAGTGAAGGTCGACCGATGCCGGAAAGCTCAAGAAGCTGGGGCGACTGGATCGCCCCAGCGGCAAGAATCACCTCAGTGTTCGCCGTGACGGTTATCTCACGGCCATCTTGGCGATACGTCACGCCCACACAGCGCTTTTCACGAAATTCCAAACGCAAAACATGCGCATGTATTTCAATCTTTAAATTTTTTCGCTGCAATGCTGGTTGCAAATAGCCATCGTAAGCACTCCAGCGCTTTCCCCTGCTTTGAGTCACCTGGTAATAACCAACGCCGTCCTGTCGCTCGGCGTTGTAGTCCTCGTTGTAGGGCTGTCCATCCTCGTTCGCTGCCTTCAAGAAAGCGTCAGAAATCGCAAACCTTTCGCGAACTTGGTCCAGCTTCATTGGTCCATCATGCCCACGGCAAAGTCCGCCTTTGTCGTAGTTTTCCAGTTTGCGAAAATACGGCTCGACATCTTTGAAGCTCCAACCATGTGCGCCACCGTCCGTCCAAGCATCGTAGTCGCCAGCCTGTCCGCGAACGTAGATCATGCCGTTGATCAGCGTCGAGCCTCCCAGCCCTTTTCCGCGTGGGACTGAGATCACACGGCTGTTGGTGCTCTCCTCTGCCTCCGTCTTGAAACGCCAGTTGTACTTCGTGTTTGTGAGTAGCTTACTGAATCCAGCAGGAATTTTGATCCATATGCTTTTGGGCTCACCCCCAGCCTCCAACATCAACACACGATGACGCCCGGATGCTGTCAGACGATTGGCCAGAATGCAGCCAGCAGTTCCGCCGCCGACAATGATGTAATCAAACGAATCCATTTTTTACTTTGCTAGTTGTAATGACGCCAATACTTTGCCGGGGTTCATTAACCCGGACGGATCGAGCGCACGCTTGACCCGCCGGGCCAGCTCGAGTTCCGGCAGTGAGCGGCAACGCTCAAGCTCACTGACTCGATATTGGCCAATCCCGTGTTCGGCTGAAATACTGCCACCGTGGGTAACAACAATATCGTGAACTAGCGCATTCAGCGCAGCTCCATCCGTGGCAGCAGAGACGACCACGTTGTAATGAATGTTGCCGTCACCGGCATGGCCGAACGCATTGACGCGAGCTTGCGGAAATGCAACAGCGACCGCCGCACTGGCCTCCCGAAGGAATGCAGGTATGGCCGGAATTGGGACGGAAACATCGTGTTTTACAGAGAGCCCCTCGCGGGACTCGGCCTCTGTGATGGATTCACGCAATGCCCACAATTCAATCTCTTGGCGCTCAGATTCCGCGATGACTCCGTCGGTGGCCTCCCCGCGATCGAGCACTTCGCCAAGTAAACTCTCGACTGCCTCTCGCAAGCTAGGTAAGGAAGAACTCGCTTCGAGCAGGACGTACCACTCTGATGGTGCCAATGGGACTCTCAAGCCCTGATGGCGCTCGACCAGTTCCAGCGCGGCACCAGACATCAACTCAAATGCGCTCAAGGTTTCACCTACACCCAGCCGCGCAGCACGCATCACTTTCAACGCAGCCTCTGGGTTTGGCACAGCCAGGAGAGTTGTCACCTTATTACGGGATATGGGGGCAAGCTGCAACACAGCGGCCGTAATAATCCCGAGTGTGCCTTCCGAACCGATAAACCACTGCTTCCAGTCGTATCCAGCGTTGTCCTTGCGTAAGTGACGTAGTCCGCTGACGATTTCGCCATTTGCAGTGACCACTTCAAGTCCAAGCACACGAGTTCGGGCCATACCATAACGCAGAACGTTGGTCCCGCCCGCGTTAGTGCTTAGGATACCGCCGATGCGGGCAGACCCTTCGGCAGCGAGGCTAATAGGCAGCAAAAGATCAGCTTGAGCTGCTGCGTCCTGTGCTGTTTGCAAAATGCAGCCCGCCTCAACCTCCATGGTTTCGCCAACCGGATCGATATTACGAATTGCGCTCATGCGAGCCAGAGAAATAACCACTTGCGCACCGCTATCGTCTGGCGTCGCCCCTCCAGAAAGTCCGGTATTGCCGCCATGAGGCACCATGGGAACACCGGCTGAGGCGCACAAACGCACAACGGCTGAAACTTCCTGCGTATTGCGCGGCAATACCGCGCAGCGTGCCTTGCCGCGAAAAATGTGACGCCAATCAGTGTTGTATATCTCAAGATCAGTGGATTCAGTGGCCACGCCTTGATCACCTACGATCGCACGCAAGCAGTCGATAAAATTCAATTCTTTCATATGACGACCCTGTCCGGTATTCCTCTTTCACGTGGCTTGTCAGCAACCAGCACACCCATGAATGTCGCCATCAGTTGAACCTGACAGGAGAGCATCGGCGCACCAAAGTGAATGCGACAACCCTTGTTGCGCGCGGCAGTAAGTAACGGAGTTTCTGCGGGCTGCATGATGATTTCAGCAACCGTTTGTGCAGCCGAAAGGCGCTCCACGTTCATCGGCAACGCATCTCCCACGTGCAGGCCCAATGATGTTCCATTCACTACGAGGTCGTGGCCAGACGGATCGTCGGTTCCAGCATTCAATGAAAGATTAGGAAAATCGAGCAAAATTCGGCTTATCAGTTCCATCGCTTTTTCTGGCGTTCGATTCGCGATAGTCAGCCGCGTCACACCGGCTTGCGCCAGTGCGAATGCAATAGCGCTGGCAGCCCCACCAGCACCCGCGAGATAGACACTATGGCCGCGAGGCTCTATTCCACTGCTGCGCAGGCCGGCCACGAAGCCGTCGCCATCAAGGATGCCGCCTATAAGACGACCCTCAGGTGTGCGCCTCACGACATTCACTGCGCCAATGCGAACTGCCGCCGGTGTGAGTTCGTCGCAGAGCGCCGACATTGCCGTCTTGTGGGGCACAGTGACAACGAAACCGGCAAGATTGTGCATCTGGCGAAGTCCCTGGACCATCGCTTCCAAACCGTTGACGCTGACATGAAGAGGCACCATGACGCCGTCTATCTGGAGCTCAAGCATGAGGTGATTGATGCTCTGAGGGGTTTTGACGTGGTGGATTGGATCGGCCAAAATGCCAAAGATGCGGGTTTCTCCTGTGATCTCTCGCATTTTTTAAGCCTGGGTATAAGTTGTTTTCACAGCGGTGTAGAACTCGCGGGCGTAAGTACCCTGCTCACGCGATCCGTAGCTTGATCCCCTACGTCCACCGAATGGTGCGTGGTAGTCAACGCCCGCTGTCGGCACGTTGACCATTACCATGCCGGCCGTTGAGTTGTGCTTAAAGTCGGTCGCGTATTTCAAGGAGGTGGTGCAGATGCCCGCAGAAAGACCGAACTCCGTGTCGTTGGCCACTTCAAGTGCTTCATCGTAATTTTTCACACGAATAACACTAGCGACCGGACCGAACACCTCCTCCCTATTGACACGCATAGCGTTGTGTGTCTCGGTAATCAAGGCGGGCGACAGGTAAAAACCAGGTGTCTCGCGCGCCAACAGTTCACCGCCAGCAACGATCCGCCCCCCCTCGTCGCGGGCACTCGCAATGTAGAAAAGGTCCTGATCAAGCTGATCCTGCGAAGCGACAGGTCCTATATCGGTTTCATTCTTTAGCGCATGGTCTGTCTGCAGCGTGGCCATACGCTCGACCATTGCAGCGACAAATCGATCATGAATGCTTTCATGGACGATTACCCGGCTTGATCCCGTGCAGCGCTGGCCGGTCGAAAAGAATGAACCATTGATAGCCACAGAAACGGCTTGATCTAGTTGCGCGTCGTCCAGAATCACGAGCGGGTTCTTACCGCCCATTTCGAGCTGTACCTTAGCTCCTCGCTCCATGCACTTCATACCTATCTGACGTCCGGTGCCCGCCGAGCCAGTAAAGGTGATGGCACGCACCTTAGGGGAGCTCACCATGGTATTTCCAACCTTTGAACCGGCTCCCATCACCAAATTGAACACTCCAGGTGGCAGTTCGCCAGCGCGCACTATGATTTCTGCGAGCGCCCAGGCGCTGCCTGGTACGAGATCAGCTGGCTTGAAAACTACAGTGTTGCTGTATGCCAATGCAGGCGCGATCTTCCACGCCGGAATAGCGATGGGGAAATTCCACGGAGTGATGATGCCGATGACCCCCTCCGGCTCGCGCACCACGTCAACATCTACGCCAGCGCGAATCGAAGCCAGTTTCTCGCCACCAAGTCGCAGTGCTTCGCCAGCAAAAAACTTGAAGACACGCCCAGCTCTAGTAGCTTCTCCAATGCCCTCTAGCAGCGTCTTGCCCTCCTCTCGCGACAAGAGATGACCAAGCTCTTCGCGGCGCGCAAGAATTTCGGTTCCGATACGGTCCATGGCATCTGAACGCTCCTCGGCTGTACGGCGTTGCCATATGATCCGCGCGTCATATGCGGCATCGATAGCTTGGAGTGCCTGGACTTCGCTTGCCCGAGCGTATTCCCCAATCACGTCCCCAGTGTCAGAAGGATTGATGTTCCGATTAATCTCGCTTCCCACCGCCCATTCGCCAGCAATGTAATTCATCTTCAGTTTTGAGCTCATAAGTGCATCCAGTCTTTGTTTTGAACTCAGGTCATCAACCAGCCGCCAGCGACATCGATCACTTGACCGGTGATAAAGTCTGCTTGGCGCGAGGTTAAAAAGAGGCAGGCATCGGCGACTTCAGAGGGTTTGCCGAGCCGTCCCAGCGGCGTGAAGCCGATGACGGCATCGTTGGACGCGGTGGGAGCACCTGCCACCATCGGTGTGTCAATGCGACCAGGGGCAAGCGCGTTGACCGTGATGCCATAAGGACCCAACTCTCCAGCCAGATGCCGCGTCATCCCGATCAGTGCTGCCTTCGTCGTGCTGTAGTGCGCAGCTACTATGTCTAGGTAGGCCTTGCCCGCCACCGAGGACATGGAGACGATCCGACCAAACTTGCGCTCGACCATTCCCGGTGTCAAAAGGCGTGAAAAGTTGAAAACGCTGTTGAGGTTGACATCGAGCACCTGCTGCCATTCGACTGGATTCATTTGCCAGATAGGTACCGGTTTTCCGGCATGCTTTGGTGAAATGCCCGCGTTGTTCAGCAGTGTGTCGACCGGACCTAGGACCGCCTCGATCGAATGGCAGGCAGCTTCGCATTCAATGTAGCGGCCTACGTCGGCCTTAGCGAAGGAGACGAGATAACCAGCTTGGGTCAGACGTGAAGCAAGCGCCTCGCCGGCGACTGCATTGGAATCCACAAGACCGACGGCTGCGCCAGCTTGTGCATAGCGCTCGGCAATCGCTGCACCAATGCCCCCTGCAGCACCCGTTATCAGGACAACCCTCTGTTCGTGTGACGTGGCGCTATGTAAGGACATGTCAGTGTCCTAAGTACGCACGGCGCACATGTGGATTTCTCAGTAACTCGGCACCTGTACCGGTCAGCGCGATGGCTCCGTTCTCTAGCACGTAGCCGCGATCTGCTATCTTAAGCGTGTGAAAGACGTTCTGCTCAACCAGTAGGACAGTTGTGCCGCGGGAAGCCACCAGGCGCACAACATCGAACATTTGCTCCACCAGCAAAGGCGAAAGACCTAATGATGGTTCGTCCATGATGAGCAGCTTCGGGCCGGCCATCATCCCGCGTGCGATCGCCACCATTTGTTGCTCACCGCCGGATAGGGAGCCTGCGAGCTGGGGTAGTCTCTCCTTGACGCGAGGGAAGATGTCCAGCACCTCGTCCAGTCGCTGGCCGCGCATTGCACGGGCTGAGCGCTTGTATGCCCCCATTAACAAGTTTTCTTCCACCGTCAGAAATGGGAAAAGTTGACGCCCTTCAGGGACCATTGTCACACCGAGGTCGACAATTTCGTGAGGCGCCATTCCAAGCAATGAGTGGCCCTCGAACTCGATTGCACCACCGCTTGCAGCAATCAGCCCACACAAAGTCTTGAGGGTTGTCGTCTTGCCCGCACCGTTGGCACCCACCAGCGTTACCACCTCTCCCACGCTGACATCTAACGAGACGCCGCGCAAAACCTCGCTCTTGCCGTAACCGGCTGAAATATCACGTACCTTGAGCATCGAGGTACCCCTTTCCCAAATAGGCTTCAATGACGGCAGGATCATTCACAACGTCGGCAGGCTTGCCTTCGCGCAACAACTGCCCAGCGTTGAGAACGATGATGCGATCAGACAGTGCCATGGTGGCCTGCATCAAGTGCTCGATCATCAGAACCGAAACTCCCGTACCCCGTATGCGGCGAATCATTTCTATCGCGCGCGCCACATCAGTTGGATTCAAGCCAGCCAGAACCTCGTCTAGCAACAGCACGCGAGGCCGAGTTGCCAAAGCACGCGCTACCTCCAAGCGCTTCATACCGCCAACGGTCAGTTCGCGCGCCGAAGCATTCAACAGCGGGGTCAAATCCGTCAGTTCTGCGACTTCACGAGCGACGGACTCGGCAGCAGCGATGTTTCGCGTGTGCATGAAAGCGCCGAGCATGATGTTTTCGAGGACAGACAAGCCAGAAAAAGGTTGAACGATTTGGAAGGTGCGTCCGACACCAGCTTGGGCAAAGTTCTCCGGCGACGTTGGAGTCCTCCATTGCCCATCTGGCTGGCACACTTTCACGGTGCCGGCGTCTGGTTCTATAAAGCCTGAAAGTTGGTTGAAAACGGTTGTTTTACCTGCACCGTTTGGACCGATAACACCCAGAATTTCGCCTTCGTGCAGGGTGAGCGACACGTCATCCGTCGCTTTCAAGCCGCCGAATCGTTTATGCAAACCCTCTGCAATAAGTATCGGCTTGCCACGAACGCCGCTGGAAGAACTGGCGGGAGACGTGGAATTGACTATCGTGGGGGCAGCACTTTCAAAGCGGCGAGCACCTGGCAACCGATCAATCAGAGCCAGAGCCTTGCCTCCAAGATGACCTACCAAACCGCGCGGAAAAAAGAGTACAACTATCACCAAAACAACGCCATACACGAATCCGTGTGTCCCATTGCCTAAAGCGCTGAGCCAACCCCGCGACAGTTCGGCAGCGGGTAGCACGAGCAGCGTGCCGAGAAGTGGACCCGCAACAGTACCGAGGCCTCCGATTAGCGCAAACATGGCGATCTGAATCGAGAGCTCAAGCGAAAAAGCAGCAGATGGTTCGATAAAGGTCAAATACATCGCATGAAAAGAGCCGAGCATGCTGGTCAGCGCAGCAGAGATGACTGCCGCTGAAATCTTGACCCGAACAGCGTTGACGCCAACAGCGCGCGCCGCGTCTTCACGCTCGCGCACGGCGATGAGGTAGAAACCAAAACGCGAGTAACGGATGATCCAGCTCACCCACAGCGTGAAAGCCAAGAATCCAAACGCTATTAACAGGTAAGCCCACTTTTCGCGAAAAATCATCCATTCAACGCCGATGTTGAGCGGTACGTTGAGCCCGGCCGAGCCGCCAGTGAACGACTGAAAATGCACGACAAGTAGGCGGCAAACTTCCAAAAAGGCGATCGTTGCGAGGGCGAAAAACGGACCACGCAGTCGCAATGTCGGGTAGGCGATCACAAGTGCCGCAATGACAGCAATGACCGCACCGCCAAACATCCCCAGCCAAGGAGACATCCCGAAGTGAATGACTAGCATCGTCGCCGAATAGCTGCCGATGGCGTAAAACACCGCGTGCCCAAGAGAAAGCTGTCCTGCGTAGCCTCCGACAATATTCCATGCCGTAGCTAGGGCGCCGAACACGCATACCTGAACGGCGAGATGATAAATAAAAGGAGAGTTTACGGCCAGAGGTATCAGAAGGAGCATCAGAAGCGCGATCCCGCCGACATACGCGCGAGGATGGGTCAATCGAGGAAACATCATTTCGTTTGCCTATTCAGAGCCACGACCCAGACCAAAAAGGCCTGTGGGTCGCAATGTGAGGATGACCAAGAAGATCACGAAGTAAACGACCTCTTTCAGATCTGACCCAACGTAATACCCGGCAAGGCTGTCGATCAGTCCGATAAACAGGGAGCCTACGACTGCACCCGGCAGGCTACCAAGGCCGCCGAGTACGACAACAACAAATGCAGTCAGAACGAAATACTGACCGACCGTGGGAAACACTGGGTACTGCACCGCAAGCAGAGTGGCCGCCAGACCCAACAACGCAGCGCCCAATCCAAAAACCAGCACGTAGGTTTTGTTCACATTGACCCCCATCAGGGCAGCGGCTGACCTGTTTTGCGCCAGCGCACGAAAACCCCTGCCAACAAAGGTGCGCTGCAAAAGCAGGTAAACGCCAACTGCGACGATGATCGCAACAACAAAGGTGACCAACTGACCCGTGACGATACTGATGGGCCCCACCTGAAAAGCGGCGGCGCCGACTTTGGCGTCAACCGTACGTACATCAGCGCCAAACATCATCAATGCCAAATTCAGCAGCGCGGTTGATACACCCACGGTTGCAAATATCTGAATGTGCGGCTCTGCTGTTAACAGTGGCTGAATCACGAAGCGCTGCATTAACGCGCCAATCGCAAATAACAAAATAGCGACCGGTATCACTGTCGCGTAGGGGTGCAGGCCGGTGTGGGACGTAATGAGCCAAGTGGCATAAAGTCCAACCATCAACAACTCTCCATGGGCGAAGTTAACAACTCGCACAACACCGAAGATCAGAGTAAGACTGATGCTGATGATGGCGTACGCACCGCCGAGCAGTAGCCCATTGATCAGAAGCTGGATAAAAATTGACATGCGATTCCCTCGCCATGCGAGTCGAAGCCTCGCATGGCCATAGAGTTACTGATGAATGCGAGCTCTTTTATTAATTAGGCCCGATAGGCTTAGCAGTCGCTACGCCTTCTGGGAAGACGGTTTCAAGCTTCCCTTTTTGCCATTGCATCAGATTGGTCGTGGCAAGCTGGTTCTGTCCGTTTTCGGCAAAATTGAAACCCCAACCTGCGGCATTGCTTCCAAGTTCTTTCTTGTAAGCAAGCACGGCTTCTCGAATCTTGTCCTTGTCATTAGATTTAGCATTCGCGAGGATTTCAAGGAATGCCTTGGCGCCTACATAATTGACAAGACTGTGGCCTGAGCGCGGAGGTGAACCGAATTGTTTTTCGTAAGCTGTAGTGAAAGCGCGCAGGCCAGGCGCACCCTTTTCCGACATGGTGGACTGTGGAAAATCGACGTTGTAAGCGCCATCCATAGCACTCCCCAGTGCTTTTGCCGTGTCGGTCAGGGAGTAGCCGCCGCCAGCGCCGATCATAGCCTTTGGCTTGTAGCCAGCGTTAGCGGATTGGCGTACAAAAAGCGTCGTGTCGTTTTGATACGAGGTTTGCAGGACGATATCTGCACCGGACGCTTTTAATCGGAGGACGAGCGATGACAAATCAACGGATTTTGCAGAGTAAGATTGGCTTTCAACAACGTTTAAACCAAGGCGTTTCGCTGCCTCCTTTTGAAAGCTACTAACCAGCGTGCCGTACGCACCATCCTCAAAAATGATGGCTATTTTCAGCGATTTTGGGTCCGCCTTCAATTGGGGGGCAACCACTTTGAAGATGGCTTCGAGACTGCGCTCCGCAAAGTTCTTGGCCGTTGAATTGCTGCGAAACACGTACTTGAAACCACGCTCGGTGATGGTGTCGGCTACGGCGCCCAGCTCGAAGTAAGGGACGCCTGCTAGTTCTGTGACTTGGGTCGCAGCTGATGCAACCCCGGAAGCGTAGCTGCCAAATATTGCAGACACGTTTTCGATCGAGGTCAGACGCCTTGCTTCCCCGACAGCTTGGTTCGCGTCTACAGCGTCGGCTTTGACCAGAACGACTTTGTTTCCATTGACGCCACCGGCTGCATTGCGCTCGTCAACTGCAATTTGCACTCCCCGAAAACTCTCATCACCAAGCAGCGCCAAGCCGCCACTTAGCGGGTAAAGGGCACCAAGCTTGAGATCAGCCGCCTTAGCGATATTGATTCCCAATGTCGCAACGCAGCCAATTGCAATGGCCGCCAGTTTAAGTTTTTTGAACACTTGTGTCTCCTAAGTCAAAAAAGCGGCCAAACATATGGAACGCTTCATTTATTAAAAACTCGGGTTTTACGCCGATGCTTACTATCCTGCACGCAGCATAAATGAAGCGCTTCAAAAATGAAATACGATAACAGTAGAATTTACCTAGGGTTTCCCCCTGGCACTTGGCACCGATCCACAAGATGCAGTGCTCAAAAGATGGTGTTGGAAGTTTGCCGAAACTCGTCAAACTGCTCTTCGCTCAAAGCTTGCGGCGGCGTGCAGGTCACAGTGGCTGCGCCACAACGTCTTTCAAATAGGCGTAGGGGTCATGCCCATTGAGCTTGGCGCTTTGTCACGGCCGCCGCGCGCAGTGAGCCCGCGAACAATGCGAAGTGCGTTTTTATGCGAAGTCTTTCGGATAGTCCTCGCGACTTAGCACGAAGGCCCTGGCAAACGTGGCGTCAACGCAGCTCTGGACTTTGCATAAGAACTGGCGTCTCCTCTGGTGGCAACCCCACTTCAGGAGATCATCATGGATGCATACGATTCTATTCACCCGTTGCCAGCGCAGTGGCTGCGCGACAGCGCCTTGGCGCAATTCGTGCCGGCCTATTGGCGCCGCTTGATCGGGCGGCAATACGCCCCGAATACTGCGCGCGTGTACCTCTGCGCTGTCGCGCACTTCGCGCTATGGTCGCGACGTCGCCAACTTGATCTTTGCGCGCTTGAACAAGAGGCGAAGTGCTTCGTGCAAGAGCATCTGCCGCGCTGTGCGTGCCCATATCCAGTCCAGCGCAGCCGTCACCAGATCAGGGCCGCACTGCAACATCTGCAGGTTGTTCTGGCTGATTCCGGTATTGAGCCCAAAGACCATCAGGTAGATCCGATTGATGTCGAACTGCGTCGCTTTGACGAGCACATGCGGGAGGTCAAGGGTCTGGCCGAGAGCACGCGGCATTACAGGCTGGTCACCGTACGCAAACTGATCGGTCATACGGCCTCACTCACGCCGACCGCTGACGAGCTACGGCACTTCATCAATCAGGAGATCGCACGGGTGAGCCCGGCAAGCGCTGGCGCGCTCTCCACAGGATTGCGTGGCTACCTGCGCTTTCGCGCATTCGAAGGTGATCGTGTCAAGCATCTTCTGCCGGTTATCGCGTCACCTGCATGCTGGCGCCTGGCGCCGCTTCCACAGACGCTGTCACACGCGGAGATCGCACAACTGCTCGATGCTTTCCCGTCTGAGCTGCCGTCGCGACTTCGCTCCTACGCCATCGTGCGTTGCCTGGTTGATTTGGGCTTGCGTAGCCGCGAGGTCATCAGTCTGGACCTGGATGACATTGACTGGGTGGCCGGCACCCTGCGTATCGTGAAGTGCAAATCGCGCCGCGTGGACGCGATGCCCCTGCCGCAAACCACCGGCAGTGCTATTGCCGCATACCTGCGTTCAGAACGACCACAGACGACCAATCGACGTATCTTCGTTCGCCATGTTGCACCTGTGGATGAACCAGTCGGACCTGACGTGGTTCGCCGCGCGGTAAGAGAGGCATATCAACGCTGCGGCTTGCCCTACACCCGAGTGCATATCCTGCGCCACACTCTGGCCAGCCGTTTGCTCAACACCGGCGGCACGCTCAAGGAAGTGGCAGATGTTCTGCGCCACCGAGAACTCAACACCGCGCAAATCTATGCCAAGGTTGACATGGGTAGGTTATCGGCCGTAGCTATGCCATGGCCTGGGAGCGAAATATGACCCCCGACACGACCATGGAGGCCTCTGTGCGGCGCTACTTGCACGAGCGTCGGCAATTGGGTTTTACCCTTAAGGCCCCGGGCACGGAACTACTGCGCTTTGCACGATTCGCTGATGCCAGAGGTCACCATGGACCACTGACACAGGAATTGCAATTCGACTGGGCGCGTGCGCATGTCCGGCGAACTGGCACCGTGACCGCCGCCCGCCGGATCGAGATCGTTCGCCCCTTCGCGGCCTACTACCGACAGTTCGAAGTTGGCACCGAGGTGCCCGCATCGGGAATCCTCGGCCGGGGCCACACGAGGTTGGTGCCGCACATCTACACCGGCAAGGAGATTCAAGAACTGCTTGAACACGCGGGGCGTTTGGCCTCAAAGGACGGCCTGCGGCCGCTGATGTACCGTACGCTGTTCGGACTCATCGCCGCCGCAGGGCTCAGACTCTCCGAAGCCTTGAATCTGCTGGTCGCGGATGTCGATCTAATTGGCGCGATGTTGACTGTGCGACAGACCAAGTTCCATAAGTCCCAGCGCTTGCCACTGCACGCCAGCGTCATGCAGGCCTTGTCAACGTACCGGCAGGTGCGTGACCGATATGCGGACCCCGACGCGAGTGCTGCATTCTTCGTCTCGCGCATTGGCGGCACTCTGCCAGTGCGGACGGTGGAGGGCGTCTTCAGCCGCCTGCGGACTCAACTTGGATGGCAAGCGCGCGGGGACCATGCTGATCCTCGTATCCATGATCTGCGGCACACCTTCGCCGTGCGGCGTCTTCAGCACTGGCACGAGTCGGGGGTGTCCATCGATCACGCGATGTTCTGGCTATGCACCTACCTCGGCCACGCCAAGATATCCGACACCTATTGGTACCTCAGCGGTGTGCCCGAGCTGATGGACATCGTCGGCGCGAAGTTCGAACGGTTCGCGCTGCAGGGAGTGCGCGATGAGTAAGCAGACCTCACCCACCTTCGCGAGTCTGGTCCAAGATGTTGATTTCCATCCAAAGTTGACCCCCTTTTTTCATCGGAAGTTAACCCCACCAATGGCAGTTTAAAGCCCTGCTCAAGAGGCTGTGGATAAGTCTAGGTCCGTTGGATTTTCTGGTGAC
>Ga0075464_10000128_pt1 | contig 31227 bp, 30 predicted proteins | sample DEB19_08_DNA_5_FD_75068 | JGI IMG/M metagenome (GOLD analysis project Ga0075464, IMG submission 75068) | Aqueous microbial communities from the Delaware River and Bay under freshwater to marine salinity gradient to study organic matter... | ecosystem: Environmental > Aquatic > Marine > Coastal ...
GCGCGCCCGGTCGACAGCCTGACACGCTTTGCGCTGAGCATGGGGCCAGACCAAGGCCCGAGCGAAGTGCTCATCACGCGCAGTGGCAGCAGCCCTTATTTGGCCGCCATGGCAAACGCCAGTGCCTCGCATGTGGCCGAACAAGACGACGTGCACAACGGCTCGGTGTTTCACCCGGCCACGGTGGTTTTCCCCCCGGCGCTGGCTGTCGCGCAAGCCATTGGTGCCAGCGGCGCGCAACTCATCACGGCGGCGGTGGCGGGCTATGAAGTCGGCATTCGGGTGGGTGAATTTCTGGGTCGCTCACACTACAAAGTGTTCCACACCACGGGCACGGCGGGCACGCTGGCGGCAGCGGCAGCGGTCGGTCATTTGCTGGGTTTGAACCCCGCCCAAATGCAGCACGCGTTTGGCTCGGCCGGCACGCAGTCGGCGGGCTTGTGGGAGTTCTTGCGCACCGCCGCAGACTCCAAACAACTGCACACGGCGCATGCCGCTGGCGCTGGTTTGATGGCGGCGTATTTGGCCAAAGACGGCTTCACCGGCGCGGCTCAAATTTTGGAAGGCCCACAAGGCATGGCCGCCGGCATGTCGAGCGATGCTGATGTACGCAAGCTCACCGACCGGCTTGGCAGCCGCTGGGCAACCGCCGAAACCTCGTTCAAATACCACGCCTCCTGCCGCCACACGCATCCGGCAGCAGACGCGCTGCTACAAGTCATGCAAGACCATGGATTGCAAGCGCAAGACTTGGCGCGCGTGGTCACGCATGTGCACCAAGGCGCCATCGATGTGCTGGGCCCGGTGACAAACCCGAGCACCGTGCATCAAAGCAAATTCAGCATGGGCACCGTGTTGGGTCTGGCGGCACGCTTTGGTCATGCCGGCTTGATCGAGTTTGACAAGCACTTCAGCGACTCGCTGACAACAGCGCTGCGCGACAAAGTTGAGATGCAGCTGGACGCCGAAGTCGACACCGCTTACCCGCAGCGTTGGATTGGCAAAGTCACGGTCTACACCACCGATGGCCGCGTCTTGCAAGGCCGTGTGGACGAGCCCAAGGGCGACCCCGGCAACACGCTCAGCCGCGACGAGATCACCGCCAAAGCGCAGCGTCTGGCCGCCCACAGCGGCGGTGCCAGCGCCGGCGAAATGCAAGCCTCCATCGCGCAACTTTGGCAAGTCATGCAGTGGCCGCGCGTTGGCCGCTTGCTGTTGACAGCGTCATGAGTTCGCCCTTGCTGACCGAGGCTCGCTCGTTTTTATTTGTGCCGGGGAACCGACCGGAACGCTTCGACAAAGCCCTGGCCAGCCAAGCCGACAAGGTGATTGTTGACCTCGAAGACGCCGTGCCCGCAGCCGACAAAGCCGACGCCCGCGCAGCGCTGGCTGCGGCTTGGCAGAGGTGGCCAGCGGCCCAGCGTGCGCGCATCCTGGTACGCATCAATGCGGCGCAAACCGCCAGCCATCTGGACGATTTGGCGTGGCTGCCGCAACTGCCCGATCTGGCTTCGGTGATGCTGCCGAAAGCCGAAAAAGTGACTGATCTGACGGGCGTGCAAGGCGCGCTGGGCATGCCATCGCCGGCCTTGATTCCGATCATTGAATCCGCAGAAGGCCTGGCCAACGTCGACGCGCTGGCTCGCTGCCCAGGCGTGCTGCGGCTGGCTTTTGGCAACCTCGACTTTCAGGCGGATCTGGGCATGGCCTGCGGGGCTGATGAAGCCGAGCTGGCCCCGGCTCGCCTCGCCATCGTGGTGGCTTCGCGCCGTGCCGGTTTAGCGCCGCCGATGGACGGCGTCACCACCGACACCCAAGACATGGACCGCGTGCAAGCTGATGCAGCCCGCAGCCTGCGGTTTGGCTTTGGCGCCAAGCTGTGCATTCATCCGCTTCAAGTGGCCACCGTGCATGCCGCGTTTGCACCGACAGCCGCGCAACTAGACTGGGCCCAGCGCGTGTTGCAAGCCGAGGTCGCAGCCGGCGGCGGTGCCTTCACGGTGGACGGCCGGATGGTCGACCCGCCGGTGCTCAAGCTGGCCCGTCAATGCTTGGCGATGGCGCGAACTGGCGAAGTCCCCAATTAACCCAAACAGCTGCCTAATCAAGGGTTCTAGGGTATTACCGAGTGGTCTCAAGGCGCTCAATAGTTAAAATGCTCGCTTTCATCATCACCAAAGGGAATAACTATGAAAAAACCATTTAAATCAGTCTTGCTAGGATGCCTGCTGGCCTGTGGCTTGTTTCAGGCACAAGCCCAAACCTACCCTGACAGGCCCATCATTCTGGTGGTGCCGTTTGCGGCCGGTGGACCGACCGATGTGGTCGCCCGCATGATCGCCATTCCGATGGGCAAGTCCCTCGGACAAACCGTGCTGGTCGAAAACACCGTCGGCGCCGGCGGCACCATTGCAACCCAACGCGTGGCCCGTGCAGCGCCCAACGGTTACACCCTGTTCATTCACCACATGGGCATGGCCACTGCGCCGGCACTGTACAAAAAACTCAACTTTGACACCCTCAAAGACTTTGAGTACATCGGCCAAGTGGTCGACGTGCCGATGACCCTGCTGGCACGCAAAGACTTTCCGGCCAAAAACTTCGCTGAGCTGAAAGCTTACGTTCAAGCCAACAAAGAAAAAGTCTCAATGGCCAACGCTGGTCTTGGCGCGGTTTCGCATTTGTGCGGTCTGCTCTTCATGACCGCCTTGGACACCACGCTCAACACCATTCCCTACAAAGGCACCGGCCCAGCCATGAATGACTTGCTCGGCGGTCAGGTCGACCTGCTGTGCGACCAAACCTCGCAAACGGTTCCGCTGATCAAGGAAAACCGCGTCAAAGTCTATGGCGTGACCACCCTCAAACGCCTCGATGTCTTGCCGGATGTGCCAACGCTCAACGAGCAAGGTTTGAAAGGTTTTGAGGTCAAAGTCTGGCACGGCATGTACGCCCCGAAAGGCACGCCCGCACCGGTGATCGACAAAGTCAACTTGGCACTGCGCGCAGCCTTGCAAGACCCGATGGTCAAGCAGCGGTTCAAAGACCTGAGCTTGGAAATCCCGTCGATGGACAAGGTCACTCCGGCCGGCCTGAAGACCCACCTCGAAGCTGAAATCCTGAAGTGGGGCCCGGTGATCCGCAAGGCCGGCATTTACGCCGACTGAGCTGTTCAACCCTGAACCGAAAAGAGCCGCCATTGCGGCTCTTTTCAATTGGCAATGACCACCTGCCGATCTGGCGCTACAGCATCTTTTGAATCAGTGCCCCACTGAACAACACCGGCCCAGTCGGGCCACCAGCGCTTGGCACGCCGCCTTTGGGCTCCAAGCTGATGGCCAGTGTCGGTACTTCGCGAATGTCGCCCTCACCCGCCGTGAGACGCAGTAGTTTGTCCTGACCCAGCACGCCCAGCGAACGGGGTCCGCCCGCCGGTGGCAATGCCCACAGTTGCAGGGATTTATCGCCGGCTTCTTGGTAGCTGCCGACACGTTGCAGTGTGAGTTTTTTGCTGTTGGCGTCGAACGTCACCAAAACAGAGGCGGCCGCTTGGCCATCGGCCAGAACAGCCACGTATTGAATCTGCGGCGTGGTCAGCAACTTGGCTTGCAAGGCCTGCACTTCACCGCCGAGTTCGGCGCGCAAGTTCAGGCCGGTGACGACGGCCACCACGGTCGCCAGAGCGCCGACAGCTGCCGCGCCGCGCCACACCAACAGGCTGCGCAACCACTCGCCCAAGTGGGTCTCGCCAGCGGCCGCTTGCAACCCAGCACTGCGCTGCGCACGCAGCGTGGCGGCCTCCTTTTCGCCTTGCAACATGTTGTCAATGCGAGTCCAAACCGCCGGGCTGGGCACAGACTGAGTTTGCAATTCATTCATGCTGGCGAGCCGGGTTTGCCACACCAAGGCGGCGGTCCGAACCGGCGCTTGTACCCGCGCCAGCGCTTCAAAACGGCGACGTGCACCGCCGCGCAAAGTGCCCAGAGCATAAGCACTGGCCAAGTGGTCAAGGAGTTGAGGATTTTTGATCAGGTTCATGGCTGTGGTCTCATGCAAAGTGCGACATGCACTGGCGCAACTGGTCCAGACCGCGCCGAATCCAGGTCTTGACAGTGCCCAGCGGCAACTTCAGTTGCAGGCTCAACTCGCTGTGGCTGAGGTCTCGGATATAGGCCAGGCTGACCACTTCACGCTGGCGATTTTCCAGTCGACCCAAACACTGGTGCAACGCCAAGGCCTGCTCGCTGGCTTGGACGGTGTCCATTGGACAAGGGGAGTTGCCTTCCAGCGTCTCGGCCATGCCGTCGTCCAACTCTTGCGTGACATGGCTGCGGCTGGTGGTGCGGCGACGCAAAAAATCAAGCCCGCGGCTGCGCACGATCAGACCCAGCCAAGCCATCGGCGGGCTGAGTGAGGCGCGGTAGTCGCCAGCGGAACGCCAGATGCTGATGAACGATTCCTGCAACACGTCTTCAGCCCACTCACGGTTGCCGACAACACGCACAGCCAGTCCAAAAAGTTTGCCGGCACAGAGGTCGTAAAGCGCTTTCAAGGCGACGTGCTCTTGCTCGGCTACGCGGTCTAGCAAGTCGATCAATTCAAGATCATGGGCTTCAGTAGTCATAGTTCGATTGTGTCTGTTTTAAGCCGACACCACAGGTACGCAAGCCACAAAGTACTTGATTCAAATTAATTCATACCCTTTCAAACCTTGTGGTTTTGTTGAATCCAGTGCCGAGTTGGGTCCGTATTCAAAACGTCGTACCAATTATTCGACGCCCGTTTCAAGCCCTGTATGCACTGACCCAACCCCAAGGACACAACCATGACTTCTTCCGTTCAAACGCTCGCTACTTCACCTTTGACCCCATCACGCCGCCTGTTCATGGGCCGGACCGGAACGCTGTCGGCCGTTGCCGTGGCCCTGCTGGCAGGCAACAGCGCAATGGCCCAAGGCATGAGCGCCGACTTGTCCAAAGATGTGAGCATTCTGAATGTGGCGCTCAGCCTGGAGCACGAAGCCATCAACGCCTACCAACTCGGTGCTGGCAGCGGCCTGCTGCAAAAGCCGGTGCTCGACATTGCCGTGCAGTTCCAGAGCCACCACAAAGTGCACCGCGACATTTTGATGTCCACGATTCAAAAACTGGGCGGCAAGCCAGTGGTGGAAATGAAGCTGGAGGCCTACGCCAAAGCCCTGAATGCCGGCGCCCTGCGCAACCAGAACGATGTGCTCGACCTGGCCGCCCGCCTGGAACTCGGCGCCATCAACGCCTACCTCGGTGTGATTCCAGCTTTTGGCAACAAGGACCTGGCCAAAGTCGCCGGTCGTCTGGCTGCTGATGAAACCATGCACTTCACGATCTTGACCAACGCACTCGGTCGTCCGTTGCCGGGTGCCTTGACGTTCGGGGCTTGATGCTGATCGCTTTTTTCAACTTTTTTGAAAACCTCATCACATGAAAAAAACCACACTCTTGGCCTCCGCGATGGGCCTGATCTTGAGCACCGGCTTGGCCCAAGCCGACACCAATAAATTGCTGCTCACCGGCGGCGTCAGCACGATTGCCGGTTCGGCCGGCGGCGGCCTGACACCGTGGGCCGTGATTGGCACCAATGCCACCGAAGGAGAAATTGGCGTCAGCGCCTACGCCAGCCGGGCTAAAACACAGGACTACAGCTTGAACGGTTACGGTGTCGCCATCGGCATCCATGACCGTGTGGAAGTGTCCTTAGCACGGCAAGACCTTAATGCCTCTCCAACCTTTGCATTGAACGGATTTGCGGGGCAAGCAGTCTCGCCCGGAGAGCACATCAAAATGGATGTGCTGGGCCTGAAGGTCAAGGTCGCTGGTGACGCGGTACTGAACAGCGACAGTTGGATGCCACAAATTGCCGTCGGCCTGGAACACAAACGCGTAGACCCAGGCTCTTTGCAAGGGATTTTTACTGTTCTTGGCGTCAAAGACAGCGGCACAGATTTTTATGTCAGCGCCACCAAACTGTTTCTCGGCAACGGTTTGTTGGTGAACGCCACGCTGCGCTCGACCAATGCCAACCAGAACGGTTTGCTGGGCTTCGGCTCGGCCATGCCCGGCAAAAACAGCCGCAGCCTGCAACCCGAATTTTCAGTGGCTTACCTGCTGAGCAAGAACGTCGCCATTGGCGCGGAATACCGCTTCAAGCCGAACAACCTGCAACCCCATCTATCTGGCAGCGCCCTGGCTGAAGACGACTGGAAAGACATTTTCATTGCTTGGGCGCCAACCAAGAACGTCTCAATCACCGCGGCTTACGTCGACTTGGGTCGCATCGTCTCGGCAGTCACCCCAAATCAACGCAAGCAAACTGGTTACTACCTGTCGACCCAGTTAGCGTTCTAAAGCCCATTGCCGCTTGTTCATTCCAATCACAAAGACACTTTTATGAAAAATCATTTTCTCAGCCTGGGTTTGACCTGCGCCGTCCTGATGTCAGCACCGGCCATGGCGCAAACCATGCCAGCGCCCGCTATGCCTGCGCCAGATGCGCTGTACCAGTCCTTCGGTCAAAAAGCCGGTATTGCCAAAGTCATCGACAACGCGGTCGACCGTTGGATGGCGGACCCGCGCATCAAACCCTTTTTCAAGGACACCGTGCCACAACGCCTGAAGTTCAGCCTGACCGAACAAGTCTGCCAGTTGACCGGTGGCCCGTGCGCCTACACCGGGCAGGACATGAAAACCGCCCACGCGGCCATGGGTGTCAACAAGGCCGCCTTCAACAACTTGGTGGAAGGTTTGCAACTCGCCATGGATGCGGAAAAGATCCCGTTCACGGTGCAAAACCGCTTGCTCGCCTTGCTGGCACCGATGAACCGCGACATCATCACCGTGCGCTAAATCCAGCGGCGTGATCGCCCCTGTATTGACTTCCCCCACTCTCTCAAAAAGTAGCTCATCATGAAAATTCACACCACCTTGTCTCTTCTCGCCGTTGTCGGTTTGTCTGCCTGCGCCACCCAAGGCGCTTACATGACAACGTTCTCTCAAGCCAGTCTGCCGGACGCCGTCAAAGTGCCGGCCGGCCAACGCGTGGCCATGGAGACCCAAGCTGCGGGCGACATCACCTACTTGTGCAGCCCTAAGAAAGACATGGCCGGTCAGTTTGAGTGGGTCTTTGCCGGGCCTGACGCCGGGCTGAAAGACCGCAGTGGCAAAACCGTCGGCAAGTACTACGGTCCACCGGCGACTTGGGAAGCGATGGACGGCTCTAAAGTCACGGGCATGCAATTGGCCGTTGCGCCCAACGGCACCGGCAACATTCCGATGCAGTTGGTCAAAGCCAACCCGGCCATGGGCATGGGCGCCATGCAGGGCGTGAGCTACATCCAGCGCGTGAACACCGTGGGCGGTGTGGCACCACCAGCCGCTTGTGCTGCCAGCACGGTGAACCAAAAGCAAATCGTGAAGTACACCGCCGACTACATTTTCTGGCGCGCCATGTAAAAAAAATGGACATCCTGCAGGTGATAGCATGATTCATGAAAAAACATGTTGCGATCACGCTGCTGGTGTTGACCAGCTTGGGGGTGCTCAGAGCACATGTTGAGATCGAGCGCCAAGACGGACGTTATTTCTTGAGCTATCAAGGCAAGAAACATGATGTCTTGGGCACACTCCAGAACCAGACGACCGCACTGCTGCGCCGGTGCGCTTCGGTGCAAGCGCTTGACGTCAACAGTCCGGACGCGAGAGCAGTTCTCAGCACCATTCAAAACTACAGCCCACCGGACTCGCAAAAAGCGCGACTTTTGGGCCTGACGCAAAAAGACGCTTGGCTGTTGGCCGAAGTGGAATTCACCACGCTGAATCCGGCCGTGGTGTTGCTGAAAATCACCCCCAACCACATCAACGTTGTGGACGCTGCGATCTGGAGCGGAACCACCGCACCGTGGACAGCTGCACCTTTGATACGCCGCTACATCAGCGAGCGCGCACCCCAAGTGCCGCCAGACTTGATGGACTGTTTTGACCCCGTCGGTGGGTTGTTCAAATAGCTGTCTTCGCCGCCTTCGCTGGTATGGCCGCTGTCAGGCGCTGACAAAATCCGTCGATCCGCGCACCCTCAATCCAGCGCACCACGGCCACGAGATCTCGGTCGGGGTCGATCCAGACAACGCTGGCGCCGGCACCAATGCAAAAGTAACTGGCGGCTGAGGCGCTGGGGCAAACGCCGCGCAGGCGATTGAGCCAAACCAGCGTGCCGTACCAAGGCGCGATGCGGCAAGGCGCTAGCATGCGGCGGATCCAGGCGTGTGACACCACTTGCCGGTTGCCAACGCGGCCTTCGTCCAGCATCATCTGCCCGATCAAGGCTTGGTCAACACTGCCAATGGACAAGCCCGCGCCCCAGTGCGTACCACCAGGAACTGACTGCATGCGCTGACCATCGACATCAACCCAGCTGTTGTCATAACCCTCCCAACGCCAGTCGTCGCTGGCACCGACCGGCTGGGCGATGGCTTCGCGAAAGACCTCTGGCAAAGGCCGCTTGAACAAGTGCAGCAGCGCCAGCCCCAACTGGTTGATGCGCACATCGTTGTATTCCCAAAACGTGCCAGGGGTTTGCAGCGGGCGCGCACCGCCCTTCTGACCGACGTCCCTGGCGTCAGGGCGCGGCGGCTGGTATTGCAAATGCCGGTAGCGGTCGACTTGGTCCGGGATGCCAAAACAGCTGCCTTCCCATTCGCTGGTTTGCTGCAGCAATTGCAGCCAAGTGATGGACCGGTTGTGCGCACTGTCAAAACCAATGCCCTTGAGTTTGGCGCTGACCGGCTCGTCCAGATCCGGCAACAGCCCCCGGTCGTGGGCAACACCCGCCAACAATGCGAGGTAGGTCTTGGCGATTGAAAATGTTAAATCAGCCCGCTCCGGCTCACCCCATGAGATCACTTGCTGGCCAGCCACGCGCACCACGCCGGAGACCGGGCCACGCGGATGCACCGGCCCGAGCAGCCGGTCCCACGGCGGCGGGTCTAACTTATGAATGCCCCAGCTGTCGTCGTTGTCGCGGCCCCAAGCGGTTTCATGGGCGACGGAAAAATCAACCGCGCTTTGCAGTTGGACGAGGTCAATCACGGGTGATGTCATGGCTTGCTTTCAGTCTATGGAGGCACCGGATGCGGCGACGACTTTGGCCCACTTGTCGGTCTCTTCTTGCATCATTCTTCCAAAATCTTCGGGTGTGCCCGCGATGGGAAGACCGCCCAGTGCCGCGAGGCGCTCACGCATCTTTGGGTCAGCCAGCGCACGGTTCACTTCGGCGTTGACCTTGTCGATGGCTTCGCGCGGCGACCCTTTGGGCATGCCGATGCCAAACCACGCAGTGGCCTCATAGCCGGGGACGGTCTCGGCGACGGTGGGCAACGCAGGAAAGGACGGTTCGCGGGCGGCAGATGTCACGGCCAGCGCGCGGATGGTGCCGCCCTTGATGTGGGCAGCAGACGAGGGCAGATTGTCAAAAAACACTTGCACCTGCCCGCCAATCAAATCGGTCAACACTGGCCCAGCACCCTTGTAAGGGATGTGCGTCATGTTGCAACCGGTCATGTACTTGAACAACTCACCCGACAGGTGGGTCGAGGTGCCGCTGCCCGAGGAGGCCATGTTGATCTTGCCAGGATTGGCCTTGCAGTAGGCGATGAACTCAGCCACCGTCTTGACTGGCAGGGTGTTGGTCACGACCATCACGTTGGGCGTGCGCACCATGCCGGCGACCGGTGTGATGTCGCGGATAAAGTTGAAGGGCAACTTCTTATACAGCGATGCATTGATACCGTGGGCGGGATTCACCAAGAGCATGGTGTAGCCGTCAGGGGCCGCGTTGACCACCGCCTCGGTGCCAATGTTGTTGCCCCCGCCGGGCCTGTTTTCGACGATGAACTGTTGGCCGGTCTTGTCTGTGAGCCATTGCGCCATGATGCGCGCCAGCACGTCCGTGGTGCCCCCCGGCGGGTACGGCACGACCCACTTCACCGGGCGGGTTGGGTAATCTGCCGCGGATGCAGCACCGAAACCAGTGCATACAGCGAACAGACACAAAGTGGCATATCGAGTGAAGCGAGCGATGCATGTCATGTGTTTTCCTAATGGGTTGAGTGATTGACCTAGGCTATGAGCACACCTGTGCGTTGATTTGAATTGCGCAGCATGAAAACTTCGAGATTATTTTCAGTCCGAAACCTTGTCAATCTAGGGGCTTCCATTAGTCCTAATTATTTAAATTATTTTTATCATCTCCTTTCTGTTAATCTTTGCCTCTCAAAATAAAGCTCAACCATACGACCGACACCCATGACTGGTTTGAAGCCACCTCCGACAACGCCTAAAAGTGTCCGAATTCGCCGCTCGACAGGCCGCGTCACGCTGGCTGATGTAGCACACATTGCGAATGTCTCGCAGCAAACCATCTCCAGGGTGATGAACGCGCCGAATTCGGTGGCCTTGTCGACGCGCAACAAAGTTCTGGCCGCCGTCAAGCTCTTGGGCTACTTGCCCCTCAAAACTTCTGAGGTGAAGCAGAAAAAGCTGGTGGCCGTGCTGACGCCAGCCATCTCCGGTACTATTTTTGACGTCTTGATTCAATCGCTCAACACCAGCTTGGGCTTGCATGACTACCAGATGATGCTCAACGAAAGTGGTTACGCCGCTAAGGACGAGGACCTGCTGATTGAAGAACTGCTTCAAAGCCAACCCGATGGCATTGTGTTGGCGCGCATGCTGAAGTCGGAGTCGGCGTTAGAAACACTTCGGCAGTCTGGCATACCTGTGGTTGAAGTTTGGGGCACCACGCCAACCCCTGTCGACATGCTTTTTAGTTTTTCACATGAAGCCATTGGTGACGCTGTCGCCAATTATTTCAAAGCGCTGGGGCGCACCGCGCCAGGTCTTATTTCGGGCGACGACCCGCGGACGCTGCTGCGCGCCCATGGTTTTTTACATGCTTTAAAAAAGCTGGATTTATTGCCTGAAGGCATTGATAAGTCGCCCGTGGTGTGGGTCACTTCCCCAACATCCTTGGGTGATGGGCGCACCGGATTGGCCCAACTGCTGACGCAGCTGCCCACGCTTGACTCTATTTTTTGCAGCACCGACATGGTCGCCATGGGCGTCTTGATCGAGGCCAAAAGCCGCGGTCTGAAAGTGCCCGAAGACATCGCCGTGTTTGGCTTTGGCGACTTACCTTTCACCGCAGACACGGATCCACCGTTGTCGACGGTGCATGTTGACAGCGCCGCCATCGGGCAACGGGCAGCCCAGGCACTCATCGATAGAATCGAGGGCCGAACTGTGGCGCGCCCAATCCTCGACATGGGCTTTAACTTGATACGTCGCCTCAGCGCCTGAAAAAGTTGCAGCCGTCATGGCGGAGAGATAAATGTCTGATTTTTTAAGCCAAGCCCGGGCTCTGCTCGGCGATACCCACGTTCTGACCAACGACCTCGCTGCCTACGCCACCGATTGGCGCGGTGTGTTCACGGGCGTGCCATTGGCGGTTTGCCGGCCCGCCGACACGCAGCAGGTCGCCGCGCTGGTGACACTGTGCGCAGCACAAGGTGTGAGCATGGTTCCGCAAGGCGGCAACACCAGCATGTGCGGTGGCGCCACGCCAGACGGCAGCGGCCGGCAAGTGATCTTGAGTTTGTCGCGGCTGAACCGCGTGCGCGACATCTCGCCCCTGAACAACACCATGACGGTAGAAGCCGGCTGCGTGCTGCAAACATTGCAAGAACTCGCCGCCCAGCACGACCGCTTGTTTCCGCTGTCATTGGGCGCTGAAGGCTCCTGCCAGATTGGCGGCAACATCGCCACCAATGCAGGCGGCGTGCAGGTGCTGCGCTTCGGCAACACGCGCGACCTGGTCTTGGGCCTGGAAGTGGTGATGCCCGACGGCCAAGTGCTGAACCTGCTCAAAGCCTTGCGCAAAGACAACACCGGCTACGACCTGAAACACCTGTTCATTGGCTCGGAAGGCACGCTAGGCGTCATCACCGCTGCGGTGCTCAAACTGTTCCCTGCGCCGCGCTCCAGAGCCGTGGCTTTTGCAGCGTTTCAGACGCCGCAAAAAGCCTTGGAATTACTCGGCCTGATGCGCGGCGCGATGGGTGACCGCTTCACTGCTTTTGAGTTGATGAGCGACGCCAGCGTGGCCATGGTCAAGCGGTATTTTCCCGCCACGCCTGCGCTGTTTGCAGCGCCCTACCCTTGGCATGTCTTGATGCAAGCCAGCGATGGCGGTGAGCAAGCTGCGCTGGACAGCGCATTTCAGGCTGCCCTTGAAATCGCATTAGAACGCGGCGTCATCGACGATGTGATGGTCGCCACCTCTGAAGCGCAAGCCAAAGAGCTGTGGAAGGTACGCGAGAACATCAGCCAAGCCCAGCAACACGACGGCGGCAATATCAAGCACGACATCGCCGTGCCCGTCTCCAGCGTGCCGGCCTTCATTGACGAAGTTTTACCCCTACTCCACGCCGCTTACGCGGATGTTCGGCCGATTGTTTACGGCCACTTGGGCGACGGCAACCTGCACTTCAATGTTTCAGGACCGGCCAGCATGAGTGACAAAGAGTGGCAAGCAGAAACCGACCGCGTCAACGTCATCGTGCTCGACATCGTGGCCCGCATGCAAGGCTCATTCAGCGCCGAACACGGCTTGGGGCAACTCAAAAATCACGAAATGGCGCTGTACAAAACACCGCTTGAGATTGACGTGATGCGGCGGGTTAAAAATGCGCTTGATCCACAGAAGTTAATGAACCCTGGGAAGTTTCTGCCGAACTGAAATTTCATCAAAGCGACACCAACGGAGCCGTTCCGCGCGACAAAGGCACCCCCGCCACGTCCATGGACACACGCAAGATGTGGCCATGTGTAGAGTCGGTGCAAAAGAGCACATCTCGATCGACCCCGCCAAAAGCAATGTTGGTGGTTGAAGCCCCTGCTGGGCCGCGCAAAACAATGACCGGCTCAGCGCGCTGATTGAGCACCCACACGTAGCCCAAGCCCGGATTGGCAACCAACAGTCGGCCTTGCGTGTCGACCGCCAAACCATCTGGCCCACTCGGGCCATACGAGGTGAAGAACTGGCTGACTTTGGCAACGCTGCCATCAGGCAGCAAGGGCACACGCCAAACACAATTGCCGCGCGTCACCGCAAGGAACAGCACCTTGCCATCGGCTGACAGTGCGACGCCGTTCGGGCTGGGAACATTCGACAACAACAGGTCTAGTCTGCCATCCGGCTGAAGCCGATAAAGCCGGCCACTTGGATCGTGCAAACCGGTCTGCCCTTGGTCGGTGAAGTACAGATTGCCAGCCGCATCAAAGATCAAGTCATTGACGCCACGAAAGCGCTCAGAGTTGCGCCTTTCCAAGTAAGGGCTGACCTGTCCGGTGGGAATCTTCAGTGCCATCAAACCATTTTTGTAATCAGTGATCAGCAGCGTGTCTGCATCGATAAACTTCATGCCATTCGGCTCGCCGTCGTACTCAGCCACCAGCGACCATTCGCCAGCCGGATCAATCCGAAAAACACGACCCCATGGGATGTCACAGACAAACAAGTTGCCCGCGTCATCAAACACCGGGCCCTCCAAAAACGAATCAGTGATCTGCCCACCGCGGTTGGCCTCAGACCACGCACTTTTCTGATGACGCCGGAAATGGGTCGGCATGCGCGTGAAAATATCCATCTCGCGAATCTCGGGCGGCGTCAGAAGAAACATGCAAAAAACTCCTCAGAATTTACTGTTTTTCGAATGATGTGTTGGCTGCGATCTTGCCCCACATGGAAGTGCTGTCTTGCAATATTTTGGCAAAGGCAGCTGCGTTCACTTGCCGAGGGTCAGCACCCATGCCTTCAGCAAACTCCTTCATGTCTAGCGACGCCATGGCCACTGCAATCTCACTTTCAAGACGCTTCAAAATAGCGGTGGGCGTGCCTTTCGGCGCCCACAGACCGGTCCAGTTCACGACGCCGACGTTCTTCACGCCGGCCTCGGCAAAAGTCGGTACGGTTGGCAGCACGGCCAAGCGCTTGTCACCGCTGACGGCTAACAAATGCAGCTTGCCGCCTTTGACATTGCCCATGACCCCCGTGGTGGATGCAAACTGCATGTCAATCGTCTTGCTGAGGATCGCTTGCGTCGCCTCGGCAGCCCCTTTGAACGGCACATGCATGAACTTGCTACCCGTTGCCAAGCCTAAGGCCTCGGCGGCGAAATGCGGCGTTGTACCGGCACCACCAGTGCCATAGGTGACTTGTCCCGGGTGGGCCTTCGCTTCAGCGATCAGGTCTTGCAGCGTCTTGAACTGACTGTTGGCATTGACGACCAACGCCATAGGTGCAAAAACATAGGCGCCAACAGGCAACAGGTCGTTGGCATGGTCAAAGGGCAGCTTCTTAAAAATATGCGGCAGCAAGGCATAGGTCGTGTCGTTGGCGACCAAGGTGTAGCCGTCGGGTTCGGCCCGCGCCACTTGCGACACGGCGATGGTGCCCGTGGCACCCGGTCTGTTTTCAATGATGAAGCTCTGACCGGTTTGCTGGGTCAGCTTCTGTGCCATCTTGCGGGTGACCACGTCCACCGCGCCGCCAGGGCCATACGGCACGACGATTTTGACCGGCTTGTTCGGCCAAGTGTCTTGGGCGAAAGCCGGGAGGCCGGCGGCCATGGCAAAAGTGGCGACGCAGCAAAGCGCAACAGATGAAAGGCGAGGCAAGGAGGCAAATGTCAGCATGGTTTTTCCTGAATTGATCAGAGTGGTTTCAAGCGATGGCTGGTCGGAGAATGGATGACCGGGTGTCATTCGGTTTTCAAATTGAGTTCTCGCGCGAGTTGTTTGTAACTGGCCACTTCGCGCTCCATTTGCGCGGTGAAGGGTGCACCGCACAGGCTCTGAGCATCCATTCCAAGGCCGTTCATTTTTTCCAAGGTCGCAGGGGCGCGGGCAAAGTCACTGGCAACACGCTGCAAAACAGCGACGGTTGCAGCCGGCGTGTTGGCTGGCGCAAGCAGTCCATACCAAGCGTCGGCCGCATAACCCCTGACACCCGCCTCAGCAAAGGTCGGTACACCGGGAAGCAAGCTTGTGCGCTGTGAAGATGACACCGCCAACGCAGTGAGCTTGCCGGCTTGCACTTGCGTCATCACTGAACCGAGTGTGGCGAACGAGCTGTCGACCTGACCGCCCATCAGATCGATGACGGCAGGGGCCGCTCCCTTGTAGGGAATATGGTTCATGGCGAGGCCCGTCAAGCGGGTGAATTGTTCACTGGCAAAGTGTCCCGAGCTGCCGGTGCCGGGCGTTGCGTATGTCCTCTTGCCCGGCTGTGACTTGACCTGCGCCAGAAACCCGTCCAAGGTCTTGACCGGCATCGCAGGGCCGACCACCAGCACCGTTGGACTGGCCGCCAGTGTGCAAATTGGCTGGAATGATTTCACCGCATCAAACTTGACCCGAGCGCTGTACAGCGCAGGGATCATGGTGTGGTTGGTTGCACCCAACAGCAAGGTGTAGCCGTCAGCCACACTGGCCGCCACAGCATCGGCCGCGAGTATGGAGTTCGCCCCCGGTTTGTTGTCAACAATGAAGGGCTGACCCAGCGCCCGGGTGGCGTGATCAGCGAAGGCCCGCGCCACCACATCGGTGGGACCACCCGCTGAAAATCCGACGATCAAGTGCACAGGTTTCAAGGGATAGGCCGCAGGGGTTTGTGCCTCAGCGTTGCCCGTCAGGCCAGCCACCATCACACCCGCAGCGGCAAGTAAAGGAACGCGTCGAATCATTTTTTGGAAATATTTTAGAGGCTTCATAGGGCTTAAACCGTTGCAATAGGGGTTGTCGGCGAACCCGCAGCGCCGGGCAGGCGCAGCGGTGGCGCGGTCAATAAAAATCGGCTTCTGCCATGGCTGCGCAACCAGCGCGCCAACGGTGTCAGCCACCAGAGTTCACCAAGGTGGATGCCGTTCTTGAACAGGCAGTGCTCATGCAGCGGCAAACGAGGCCCGCGAATTCGCGTGTCGCCCGCACCAAGCGGTTTGGCTTGCACCAGTTCGACAGCCGGGTTGTCAGAAATCAAACACGCCAGCTTCACATCGACGATCCAGTTCAGCAGCTTTGGGTCGTTACCATCCAGACCGCTGCCGGTTTCATGCAGCAACTTGACATCCGGTTGACGGTTCATCGCCATCAGCATGTCGCCAAAGCCGGTGTGCAGGCAAACCATGTCTCCGGTCTCAATCTCCACCTTGTCCGCGTCAAGGATGCGCATCAATCGCTCGTAACCGACGGCCTCCCGGTGACGTCCGACATGGTGTTCAAGATCGACCATCACACCGCGCCCTTGTGCACCATGATCGGCCAAGTTTTCAATGCCAAGGGCCGCCGCATTGGGGCCGGGAAAACGTGCCCAATCGGCGATGGCATGGGGGTCTTCGGTTGCGGCATGAATGTCCACACCCGCGCGATAGCCGTTGTAAAAAACGGCCTCGGCATGACCGTCATCATCCGCATCAAAACGACTTCCCATGTGAGCCAAGCTATCCCACTGCGTAGAGTACTGGGTGTTCATCAGCAGCACGTCGTCGCACACCACGTCTGTTGTGTCTACATCTTCGCTGGCGTATGACCAGCAAAATCCCTGCTGGCCAGCGCTCTGTCCATCACGCAAAGTGGAGAAACGTTGTGGCGGCAGTCGACGCGGGTTCAGCGCCATGCCACCAGGCACATCCAGCGGCAGAGAAAGGCAAAAGCGCAGTCCCTCTTTGACTTCTGCCACACCTTGCAAAACTTTGGCGGCATCCACCAGGTTCATGCGGCCGAGTTGATCGTCTGTGCCGAACTCGCCCCATCGGCTGCCCGGTGGGGGTTTTTTCCAGCGTGGTGAAGATGTCATGTGCGCCGCCTTACTCAGACCAGTGACTCAGGGGCGGCACCCTCAATCACAGCGCGTGCGTTGCGCGCTGCGGCGGTGCCCATGTTGATATAGGCATCACTGGTGACACCGCCAATGTGCGGACTGAGGATGAAGCCGGGCTGGTGTTGAAACAGGTGCTGAGCCGTCATCGGTTCAACCGCGAAACTGTCCAGTGCCGCCGCTTTCACCTGACCCGACTGAACCGCTGCGAGCAAGTCAGCTTCGTTGACCAAGCCACCACGCGCCGTGTTGACGATGATCACGCCGGGCTTGCAACGGGCCAAGGTCTCGGCGTTCAACAGGCCTTGGTTGTCTTTGGTCAGTGGGCAATGCAGTGAGATGGCATCCGACTCGCGCCAGAGGGTTTCCAGGTTGACACTTTGCAGGAAATCCGGCAGATTTTTAGCGAACGGGTCATAACCCATCACGCGCATCCCCAGCGCGTCGGCCAGCTTGGCAAAGCGCAGGCCGATCGCGCCCAGCCCCACCAACCCCAGCGTGCGGCCACCCAGCTCGATGCTTTTATGCGTGGCTTTGTCCCAATGGCCGGCATGCATGCGGGCGTCCAGGCTGATGACCGATTTGGCGCAGGCCAACAACAAGGCTAGTGCCTGCTCAGCCACTGCCGCCGCGTTGGCACCGACAGCGGCCTTGACGGCGATGCCGCGGCTTGCCGCCGCCACTGTGTCGATGGTGTCGGTGCCGCTGCCGTGCTTCGAAATAACTTTGAGGGAAGGCGCGACATCCATCGCCGCCGCACCGACCTTGCTGTAGCGGACGATGATCGCCATCGGGTCATGGCGCTGACACAGGGCGACGATGTCATCTTCAGTCGGCGTCTTGCCGGCATAAATGACCTCGTAGTCAGCCAACAATGCCAATGCTTGCGGTGCGAGATCGGCAGCCGTCACCAGAACAACTGGTTTTTGGACGACCGCACTGGTGGCTGGCAAGGCGCTCACAGGGTCTCTCCCTCTTTCAGCATGCCGGCCGCTCGCAGAGCCGCAGGCAACCATTTGGACGCGGTGTCGCCGCTCGCAATCGCGGCGAGTCGGGCCGCTTCGTCGGCCACTTTTTTATCCGCCAGCGCCATCATGGCGGGCGCTTTTTCACGCTCAATGACCACCACGCCGTCAGCGTCGCCGACGATCAAATCGCCTGGGCAGACCGTGGTGCCGCCGGCGCAAATCGGATGGTTGATGCGACCCGGCACGTACTTGGTCGGGCCGGCCGGATTGAAGCCGGCGCTGAAGACCGGAAAGCCCAAGTCCAGCAGTTCGACTCGGTCACGAATGGCGGCGTCGACGACGACGCCGGCAATGCCTAATTTTTTGCAGGCACTGAGCATCAACGTGCCCATCAGGGCCGCGGTTTGGTCGCCCTTGCCATCGATCACCAACACGTCGCCGGGTTGCGCCAGTGCGATCGCCGCATGGATCATCAAGTTGTCGCCAGGACGGACTTCGACGGTGAAGGCCGGACCAGCCACCGTCATCGCGTGGTGTACCGGCGCCACGCGGGAATGCATGGTGCCGCGTCGACCCGCCACGTCAGCCAAGATGGCCGCTTGAAAGGTGCTGGCCTTTTTAACGACCTCGGGTGAGACACGTTGGATGTCACGGATGATTTCAGGTAATTGGGTCATGGTGAGTTGAGTTCCGTTAAAGAGTTGGATAAATGAAAAAAGATGTTTCAGTCGGCTTTGATATGGCCGTCGCGGATGACTTTGGCCCACTTGGCCGAGTCAGCTTTTTGGGTCTCAGCCAGTTGCTGAGGGCTGCCGCCCACCAAGGTCACGCTGAGCTTGTCGGTGAGTGCAATCACCGCTGGGTCCTTCAGCGCTTTGCTGATTTCCTGGTTCAGCCGCAGCACAATGGCTTGCGGTGTCTTGGCCGGTACGAACACCGCTTGCCACTGTTCAACCACGAAGTTTTTCAACCCCGCTTCGCCCATGGTCGGCACCTCTGGCAATGACTTCAGCCGAGCCTCAGAGGTGACCGCCAGTGCTCGCAGCTTGCCGGCCAGCACATGCGGCAGCGCTGCTGCCGCTGGCGCAAACATGAAGTTGACCTGGCCGGCGAGCGTGTCTTGCAACGCTGGTGTGTCGCCTTTGTAGGGCACATGAATCAGTTGCACACCGGTCTGCTGCTTCAGCAACTCTCCCTGCATTTGCAAGATGGTGCCGTTGCCACCGGAGGCAAATGCCAACTTGCCTGGCTCGGCTTTGGCTGCGGCCAATAGCTCCGCCACAGACTTGTAGGGCTGATTGACAGCGACCACCAAGATGTGCGGAATAGTCCCAAGGGTGATGACCGGTTCAAAGCCGGCAATCGGGTCATAGGACAACTTGCCCATCAGATGGGGAGCGATGGCCTGTGGCCCGATCGAGGTGCCCAGCAAGGTGCTGCCGTCCGGTGCGGCGCGGGCGACAAAAGCAGCGCCGATGGTGCCGGTAGCACCCGCCTTGTTGTCGACGATGATGTTGACACCGATCGATGCCGCCACCCGCTGAGCGATGTGGCGACCCAGTACGTCGGTGCTGCCGCCAGCCGGATACGGCACCACCCATGTGATTCCCCGCCCTGCGGGCCAGTCAGCTTGCGCCAACACAGCGCTTGCGGCGAGCAAGCTGCAAGCGCCCAAGATCAGGCTTCTGCGCAAGGATTGAAGATGCCAGGTGGCGGTATTGGAAACGGTCATGTCAGCTTTCTTTCTGAAACTATCAAGGTGTGATGGGGAAACCGTAAAGGACTTGCGGGTTGTCAACCAACACGCGCTGTAGCGTGGCGGCATCGCCGCTCCAGTCCACCAATCGATCGACTTGCCGTGCGTCATCCGGCATCGGCTGAAGACCAGCGGTGGCGGTGGCATGTGGCCAATCGCTGCCCCAGACGATGCGCTCAGGTGCCGCTGCGATGTAGCTGCGCGCCAATGCATCCAAGGCACTGTCCTCGACCGAATGGCGCTCGCTCACGAGGTAGCCACCGGACAACTTGACCCATGCGCGCCCGGCGCTGAGTAACGAAAGCAACAGCGCATGCGCCGGATGACGGTGGACTTGGGTCGGCGCGATGCGCCCGAAATGGTCGAAGACCAAGGGAACCGGAAGGCTGCGCAAGGTGCTGCCCAGCGTGCCGAGCAGGTCTGGCGCCATGAGCAGCTGAAGATGCCAACCAAGGTCCGCAATTCGATGCGCCAGCGGCTTCAGCATGTCAACGGTCGTCGACGTTCCGAGCGACAGATTGATCCGGATGCCGCGCACACCGAGCCCCTCCAGTCGCCTCAATTCGGACGTGCTTTCACTGCCGTCGATGACAGCAACCCCGCGCGCCTCGGTGCCCATGGCGAGCAGACCTTCGAGCATGCAGCGGTTGTCTGTGCCATAAGTCGACGGCGTCACCAACACTGTCCGTGTCGTGCCAATGCGCCGCTGAAGCAGTTTGTAATCGGACGCTGATGCATCGGGAGGCGTCAACCGGGCACCTGGCGCAACAGGAAATCGATCCGCGTAAACGTGCACATGACAGTCGCAGGCAGCGTTTGGCAGGCGGGTGGATGGCGACCCTGTTCCGGCAGAAAACGGAACCGCTGCCCCACCGGGCTCACGGTTCACGAGCGTGTCGTTCATGGCTGTCACGGAATGGAGGGCAACGTCAAGCTCAATCGATTTGGGCGCCTGAGGCTTTGACGATCTTGCTCCAGCGGGGCAACTCAGACTTGAGCAAGGCCGAGAACTGTTCCGGCGAGCCGCCCAGTGTTTCGCCTCCTTCGGCCTTGAGCTTGGCGGCGACGTCCGGCAGACGAAGCACCTTGTTGATCTCGGTGTTCAAGGTTTTGACAATCGCTTCTGGCGTGCCGGCGGGCGCGAGGATGCCAAACCAAGTCACGGCGTCAAAGCCCTTCAAACCGGCCTCGGCCAGCGTCGGCGTGTCGGGCAACTGCTCCGATCGTTTGGCAGACGTGACGACCAGCGCACGCAGTTTTTGATTGCGAATTTGGCCCAGCAAAGTCGGCACTGACGACGCGTAAATATCGATCTGCCCACCGACAAGATCGGTCATGGCTTGGGCTGCACCTTTGTAGGGAATGTGTTGCAAGTCGATGCCAGCAATGCCTTGGGCCATTTCACTGGCCAGGTGTGCCACCGTGCCGTTGCCCGAATAACCCAGCGTGACACTTTTGGGTTTTTGCTTGGAGGCCGCCATCACATCGGCAAAGGTCTTGAAGGGCGACTGCACACGCACCGCCATGACGATGGGCGCAGACGAGACCAAGACAACAGGTGCGAAGTCTTTCAAGGGCTCGTAGGGCAACTTTGAATACAAGGTGGGATTGATCGCCAAGTTGCTGGTCTGTCCCATCACCAGGGTGTAGCCGTCTGGCGCAGCCTTGGCGACAGCGTCAACGCCAAGGTTGCCACCCGCACCGGGCCGGTTGTCAATGATGATCGTCCAATTCAGCGTGTCGCTCATCTTTTGCGCGACTGTGCGGGCAATCAGGTCGGTGCCGCCACCCGGTGGAAACGGCACAACCAAGCGGATCGGTTTGACGGGATAAGTCTGAGCCATCACCGGCGCAGCGGCTGTGAAAGCTGTGGCCACCAAAAGCAGGCTCAGGGCCATGCGGCGGTTGGGCCGCTGGGTCATTGAATTCATGCTGCTTGTCTCCGTCTCGTTGTTGTGCGGCTGCAGATTTTCGGCTGCGTCGAAGCACGACTTTAGGGGCATGTTTCATTCCATACAATAGCGTTTCGTCAAGCGCAACACACTTCACCAAATGAAACATGGCCACACCACAACCTAAAAGCGCTTCCGCCTCAGCGCCCACCACAGAAGACAACCCGACCATGGGCGTGACCGCCGTGACGCGTGCGCTACAGGTCATGGAGGCATTTGGCGTGGCCACATCACACCTGTCGCTGGCGCAATTGAGTCGGCACTGCGGCCTGCACAAAACCACGGTTCTGCGACTGGCCCGCACGCTGGCCCAGTCGGGTTACATGGTGCAACGCGAGGATGGTGAGTGGCGCCTCGGCCCGGCTGCCGGCTGGCTGGGCATGCGCTATCAATCAGGCTTCGATACCAACAATGTGGTCGAACCCACGCTGCGCGAGCTGTCTCGGGTGACCGGCGAAAGCGCTTCTTTTTACGTGCGTGAAGGCGACATCCGAGCCTGCATATCGCGTGTGGAAGGCCCGCAGTCGGTGCGTCACCATGTGCGCATTGGCGAGCGCCTGCCACTCGACAGAGGGGCGCCTGGCCGTGTCATCCTCGCCTTTTCGGGCGCGAGTGGAATGGTTTACGAAGAGATCCGCCAGCGCGGACACCACATGTCGCTGGGCGAGCGTGAAGCCGAAGTCAGCAGCGTTGCAGCACCGGTGTTCGGACTGAATTGGCGGCTGCTCGGCTCCATGTGCATCTCCGGCCCCACCGCGCGGCTGACCGAAGCGAAACTTCAGGCGCACGCCAAAACCGTGATGGATGCCGCCAACCAACTGTCTTACGCATTAGCGGGTGCGCGCTCTTTGGACACACCAGCAGTGGTCTCGACATGGCATCCGTGAAACACAAAAAGTAAGCCCCCGGATGAGGGTCGAATGACCGCCTCACTCAGCCGTGATGTTGGACGCTTTGGCGACCTTCTTCCAGCGCTCGATTTCAGCGGCAATGAAGGCTTCGAACTCCGCTGGCTTCATCGGCGCTGGCTCTGCACCTTCGCGCAAGAAGAATTCCTTCATCTGCGCAGACTCGATGATTTTGTTGATCTCGCTGTTGAGCCGAACGACGATAGGCTGCGGTGTCCCGGCGGCAGCCAACACCCCCCACCAGAGTTCAGACGCACTGCCTTTGTAGCCCGACTGTTCAAGCGAAGGCAACTCGGGCGCCACCGGTGAACGCGTGGCGGTCGTCACGGCCAGCGCGCGGACTCTGCCACTTTTGACCTGCGACAGGATGGATGGCGCGCTGGCCACCAGCATGTCAATCTGGCCACCGAGCAAGTCGTTGGTGGCCGGCCCCATGCCCTTGTAAGGCACGTGAACGATCTTGATGCCGGCCGCATCTGAGAACAACTCGGTCGCGAAATGGTTGATGCTGCCAGAACCCGAAGTGCCGTAATTCAATTTGCCAGGATTGGCTTTGGCATAGGCCACCAGATCACCGATGGACTTGAAAGGAGACACGACCGGCACGGTCACCAGCAAGGGGCCTCTGGCCAGCATGGCAATGGGCTTGAAACTTTTGACGGCATCGTATTGGAGGTTGCTGCGAATGGCCGCACCGGTGGTGAAGGTTGACGACAAAACCACCAGCGAGTAACCGTCTGGCGGCGACTTGGCCACAAAGGCATTGGCGATCACGCCGCCGCCGGCCGGCTTGTTGTCGACCAGCACCGGTTGCCCCAGCACGTCTTGCAAACGCCTAGCGATGGCGCGGGCAAAGGTATCGTTGGAACCGCCCGGTGCACTGCCAACCACCAAGGTGATTGGCTTGGCAGGCCAAGCAGGCGTTTGAGCGAAGCTTGCCAGCGGCGCGCAAAGCACCGCCAAAGCCAGCCAAATTTGTCGTTTCATCCGCATCACGTCCCCTTTGTCGTTGTAGTCGAAGTATCTCAAAACAGATGCTAACGACTTGATCCCAGCTCAAGGGTGAAGTTTCGTTCATCCGTACATCAGAAATATTCACCGATAGAAAGCTCGTTTGCCAGCCTGGAAGTGGCAGACTTGCCATCCATGAGAAGCAAACTATTTGTCCCAGGGTCGCGACCCGAACTTTTTCGCAAAGCGCTTGCCAGCGAGGCTGACGCCTTGTCCTTCGACTTGGAAGATTCCGTGGCACCAGCACGCAAAACAGAGGCACGAGCCGCGCTGCGTGATTTTTTCTGTTCCGGTGCGCTCACCGGTTGCAGCAAGACCATCATCGTGCGCATCAACGCGTCGGACACGCCGTTTCATGCAGCCGACATTCAGGCCATGGTGCAGACCGGCGTTCACATGCTGAACTTGCCCAAGCCACGCGATGCCAACGATGTGCGCGACACATCGCAGGCCATCGCCAAGGCTCACATCGACAACCAGGTCAGCGGCACCATCGGTCTGCTGCTGAACATTGAAACGCCCACTGCTTTGCGCACCGCGCACGAACTGGCACTGGCCGATCCACGGGTGGTCGGCCTGCAACTCGGGCTGGGTGATTTGTTTGAGCCGCTTGGCATCGCACGCCGGGACACCGCCGCCATTCAGCAAGCCATGTTCGCGGTGCGCATGGCGGCCGGTGAAGCCGGCGTGTTGGCCTACGACGCAGCGTTTGCCGACATCGCCGATGAAGCCGGCTTTCTGGCAGAGGCGCAGCAAGCACGCCGGCTCGGCTTTGTTGGCAAGAGCTGCATTCATCCCAAGCAAGTGGCACTGGCCAACGCCGCCTTTCGTCCGACTGATGAGGAAGTTGCTCATGCCCAGCGCGTGGTCGCAGCCGCGAACAGCGCGGACACCCAAGATATCGGCGCCTTTGTGGTCGACGGCAAGATGATTGACGCGCCCTTTGTGCGGCGCGCCGAAACTATCCTTGCGATTGCCGCACAGCTTGGCATCACCGGCCTGAAACCCCTTTAAAAAGACCGACATGAATTCATTGAAAGCATCCGCCTTGCCTGCACGCACGGGCCACACCGGACCCTTGAGTGGCCTGCGGGTACTGGACTTGAGCGCCTACATTGCCGGGCCTTACGGCTGTGCATTGTTGGCAGACCAAGGGGCCGAAGTCATCAAAATCGAGCCGCCTGCCGGTGACAATTTGCGCAAATACCCGTCGACGCTTGAGACTGAGAGTCGGGCATTTTTAGGCGTGAACCGCAGCAAACTGGGCGTGGTGCTTGACCTCAAAAAGCCAGAAGATTTAAACGCTTTGCTGGCGCTGGTGCGCACAGCTGACGTGCTGGTGCACAACTTTCGCCCCAGCGTAGCGCCGCGTCTGGGCATCAGCTATGAACAGCTCCAAGTGATCAATCCGCGCCTGATTTATTGCGCTGTCAGCGGCTACGGCGAGACCGGCCCGCTGAGCGAGAAAGCCGGCTACGACCAAGTGCTGCAGTCCATGACCGGCATCTGCACGCTGCAGGGCAAAGCCGAAGGTCCGCCCGAAATCGTCTACGGCTCGGTGGTCGACTACTACGCTGCAGCCTTGGTGGCGGCGGGTGTCTCGTCGGCGCTGTATGAGCGCGAGCGCAGCGGCGTTGGCCAGCATGTCGGTATCTCGCTGCTGCGCAGTGCCTTGGCCATGCAGTCGGCGCGACTGGTCTGGGCTGAAGACGAGCCTAAGGACGTCGGGCGCGACATGCGCTCGGGCGGCATCACGGGCCTGCACCCTACGCGCGAAGGTCATCTCTACATCTCTGCCAACACACCGCATTTTTGGCGCGCTCTGTGCGACAAAATTGGCCTGCCCGAGCTGGCCCAAGACGAACGCTATGACAGTGTGCGTAAACGCGCACAACACCAAAGCGAGATCTTGCCGCTGCTGCATCAGGCGCTTGCGGCACGCAGCGCGCTCGAATGGGAAACTGTTTTTGGTGAAGAGGTTCCCTGTGCAGCAGCGCGTTCCGTCGAAGACATGTTTGACGATCCGCAGGTCTTGGCGCAAGGGCTGGTCACCGACTACGAACACCCGGTGGTCGGTCGCTATCGCGGCTTCACCGCGCCGGTGGAGTTCAGCCGGACACCGGGGCCAACCCCTTTCGCCGCACCCACGCTCGGTCAACATTCGGACGCCATACGCGCTGAAGCACAGCGACAAGCCAGCCTGGCACCCCCAGGCGCTTGTGATGCGCACATTCATATTTACGATGCGCGCTTTGCGCCGCTGGCCGGCAGGCAATTGCTCGGCGGCTGCACGGTGCAAGACTACCAACGCGACATTCAACAAGTACTGGGCACGCAACGCACGGTGATCGTCACACCAACGGTCTACGGCACGGACAACCGTGTCACGCTGGACGCCATCGCGCAATTGGGCATCCAACATGCGCGCGGGGTGGCGGTACTGCACCCCGACGTCAGCGATGCCGAACTGCACACGCTGCACGCCGGTGGCATTCGGGGCATCCGCTTCACCTTGTTTGACCCGGTCACGTCTGTCACCTCATTCGACATGATCGAGCCCTTGGCGGAGCGTGTTCACGCGCTGGGCTGGCATGTGCAGCTGCATTTACGCGCAGAGCAAATTGTGGCCCACGCCGCCTTGATTGATCGCCTGCCTTGCAAGCTGGTGTTCGACCACATGGCGCGCTTACCGACCGCCGACGGCGGGCTGCATCAAGCCGCCTTCGACATCGTCAAACAACGACTGGACCGCCGTGACACTTGGGTCAAACTGTCAGGCGCTTACCTGGACGCCAGCGGCCCCGATTACGCAGGCAGCGTTGCCGCCGCACAAGCCTTGGTCCAAGCCGCACCCGACCGCATGGTCTGGGGCAGCGACTGGCCACACCCGACCGAAAAGCAACAACGCCCCGATGACGTGGCGCTGTTTGCGTTGCTCGCACAATGGGTGCCTGACGCAGCCTTGCGGCAGCAGATGTTGGTCGGCAATGCGGCTGCCCTGTACGGTTTTGAAACTAGATAAATACAAGCCAGGAGACAACCATGAATGCAACACAACCATCCCGAAGAAACGCACTGCTGGCGATTGCTGCTGCAGGCTTGGGTGCACCGTTTTCAGCGCAGGCGCAAGCCTATCCGTCCAAGCCGATTCGCGTCGTCGTGCCCTACTCAGCCGGCGGCGGTGCCGACAACTCTGCACGACTTTTCTCGCAAGCCATGAGTCAAATTCTCGGCCAGAATTTCGTTGTCGAAAACCGACCTGGCGCCAGCGGCATCGTCGCTGCCACACTGGTGACGCAAGCCCCGGCCGACGGTTACACCGTGCTGTTCGACGCCTTTGCATCGGCGGTGAACGCGGTGTCACGCAAGCTGCCCTACAGCTTCACCAAAGACCTCGTCCCCGTCAGTCAAGCAGTGGACGCGCCCAGCGTGATGGTGGTGTCCAGCGCGTCGCCGTTCACGTCAGTCAAGGGCTTTGTCGAGCACGCCAAGGCCAACCCCGGAAAAATTTCTTACGCCTCTTATGGTGCGGGTGGGGCCGCCCACTTGGCTGGCGAACTGCTGAAAAACCAGACCGGCATCGACATGGTGCACGTGCCCTACAAAGGCGGCGCACCTGCCATGACCGACCTCATCGGCGGTCAGGTCAACACCTACTTCGCCAACAGCTCGTCAGCGCTCGGCCACATCAAATCAGGCCGACTCAGGCCGCTGGCGGTGACCTCGGCCGAACGCGTCCCAGCGCTGCCCGATGTGCCCACCTTCAGCGAGCTCGGCTACAAAGACTTCGTCATCATCGAGTGGAATGGCTTTTTTATGCCGGGCGGCACACCTGCAGCCGTGGTTGAAAAATTCTCGCAAGCCTGCCAGCAGGCCGCGCAATCCGCCGACGTGCGTCAGCGCTTGGCGGCTGTCGGGCTCACGCCTGTGGGCAACTCGCCCGAGGCCTTTCAGAAATTTCTGGCCGGTCAGATGAAAAAGTGGGCTGATTTGATTGGCGCCAACAAGATCGTTTTAGGCGACTGAACGGGCAGGCTCAGAGCTCGCTGTTAGCCTGCCGGAAACACGCGATCAATTGCTGTGTCGTGGCGGTGAGCTGGCGGCCCCGCAGCGTGATCAAGCCCACTGGCGGCAATTCAATCGTCACCTTCAGGGGCAATACCTTGAGGACGCCCTGGCGCTCAAAATGTCTGGCCACAGACTGGGCCACAAAACCGGCCGCAGCGCGCTGCTGCAAGAAGATCGTCAAGCCCAAAAAGGACGAGGTTTCAACAACGTCTTGCGGCGGCGCCAGCCCATGTTTGAAAAACTGCTGCTCGATCTTCACCCTTAACGAAGCCCAAGGCGGCGGCAGCACACAGGGGATGGCGGCCAGATCAGCCCAAGTCGGCTTGGCCTTGCGTGCCAACGCATGGTCTGCAGCCACCACGGCCACCATCGGTTCTTCATAAAGCGGCTCAGTCAGCAGATCTGGCGAAGCATAGCCAGGCTCGAGTCGCCCCACAAACACATCCAACTCGCCTAGCCGGAGCTTGGGCAGCAGGTGTGTCAGATCGCCCTCTTCGACCAGCACGGTGACCTGGGTTGAGCGCTGCTTCAACAAGGCCACCGCGCGGGCCAACAACACCGGCATCGCCACGACCATCGAACCGACGCGCGTGCGGCCTGCCGTGCCGCTGGCAACGGCTGAAATTTCATCGCGCGTTCGCTCATATTCAGCCAGCACTGATCGCGCAAAACGGATCAGCGAGACCCCGCTGGCCGTGGGTTCAGTGCCGCGGGCAGATCGTTCAAACAGTGTCAACGCCAGCATGCTTTCGACTTCTGAAAGCATCTTGGACACCGCAGGCTGGCTGACCGACATGAACTCAGCGGTGCGCCCAAGATGCCGGAATTGGTCCAGGGCCACCAGCAATTGCAAGTGCCTCAACTTGATGTTGGAACGCAGAACGCGGTCGATTTGTGCCATGGCTCGATCATAACCAAAAGCTCATGAATACTTGCCAAATAGTGATTGGCTTGTTATGCACCAATGTCGAACAATCCACGCAAACTGCCGCGAAGTAAAGACGAGCAGTCATCAGCCACCATCCACTCTGAGGACGACAACATGCCAGACAAAACCCAGACTGCGGCCTCGCGCCGCTCTATCTTGATCGGCGGTGCGGCCAGTGCCGCCAGCCTGTTGCTGCCTTCGTGGGCCAGCGCACAAGAATTTCCGGGTCGTCCCATTTCTTTCATTTGTCCGTGGCCGGCAGGCGGCACAGCTGACCAATCGATGCGCATCATTTGCCAAGTGGCGTCGCGCATTCTCAAGCAGCCCGTGGTGCTGGAAAACAAGGCCGGTGCGGCCGGCATGATCGGTGCCAAAGCGATTGCCAGCGCCAAACCTGACGGTTACACCATCGGCCAGATCCCCATTTCGGTGACGCGCTTTGCGCAGCTGGGCAGTTTGGCCGCTGACCCGCGCAAAGACTTCACCTACATCGCCCGCACCTCGGGGCAAACCTTCGGCATCGCCGTCTTGCCTGGTTCGGCGTTCAAGTCGCTCACCGACATGGTGGCGTTTGCCAAGGCCAACCCCGGCAAGGTCACCTACGCACACGCCGGGGTTGGCGGTGCCACGCACGTCGGCATGGAAGAGTTCGCCATGGCGGCGGGCATCCAGTTCAACGCGATTGCCTACAAGGGCGGTGCAGCCGCGCTGCAAGACACACTGGGCGGCCAAGTCGACATGCTGGCGGACTCCAGCTCATGGGCACCACACGTTGAAAGCGGCAAACTGCGCTTGCTCGCCACCTGGGGCGAACAACGCACGCCGCGTTTCAAGAACACGCCGACGCTGAAAGAGCTCGGCTTCAACGTGGTGGTCGACGCGCCCAACGGCATTGGCGCTCCTAAGGGCTTGGACCCAGCGGTCGAAAAAACCCTGCGCGACGCGTTTCGTCTGGCGGTCAACAGTGACGAGTTCAAAACTGTCGCTGAAAAAATTGACGCACCGGTGATGTACCTCGACGGCCCGGACTACCTGAAGTACATCCAGACCGTCTATGACAAAGAAACCCAACTCATCCAGCGCCTGAAGCTCAAAGAGCTGCAGGCCAAAGGCTAATCACATGACCGTCAGCGCCTTGATCCGACTCCATTCCAACGACAACGTGCTGGTGGCCAAAACTGCACTGGCAATGGGTCAGGTGCTGCCCGAGTTCAACGTCCGCGTGCGGGCGCAAGTGCCGGCCGGCCACAAGATTGCGGCGGTGCGCATTCCGGCTGGTGAGCCGGTGCGCAAGTACAACGCCGTGATTGGTGTGGCCGCGCGCGACATTGAAGCTGGCGACTACGTGCACACGCACAACTTGGCCATGGTTGATTTTGAGCGTGACCCGGGCTTTGGTCTGGATGTGAAACCCGTCGCTTATGTGCCGGAGGCCGAACGCGCCAGCTTCATGGGCTATGTGCGTGAAGACGGCCGCGTCGGCACGCGCAACTTCATCGGCATCTTGTCATCGGTGAACTGCTCGGCCACGGTCATCCAGCGCATCGCCGCGCACTTCACCCCAGAGCGACTCGCAGCTTTTCCAAACGTCGACGGCGTGGCCGCATTTGCACAAACCAGTGGCTGCGGCATGTCCTCACCGAGCGAACACTTTGACGTGCTGCGCCGCACGTTGGCCGGCTACGCCCGGCACGCCAACATGGCTGGCGTGCTGATCGTCGGCCTCGGCTGCGAGCGCAATCAAGTCGCCTCCTTGGTTGACTCTCAAGGTCTTGCAGCCGGCCGCCTCCTGCGCACCATGGTCATGCAAGAGATCGGCGGTACGCGCGTGACGATAGAAGCCGGTATCAAAGCCGTTGAAGAGATGTTGCCCATCGCCAATGCCTGCCAGCGCCAACCGGTATCTGCCAGCCATATCAAGGTGGGCTTGGAGTGCGGTGGCTCCGACGGCTTCTCAGGCATCACGGCCAATCCGGCACTAGGCGCCGCCATGGACATGTTGGTGCGCCATGGCGGCACCGCGATCTTGTCGGAAACACCAGAAATACACGGCGTCGAGTACATGCTGACACGCCGCGCTGTGACCCCCGAAGTCGGTCAGAAGTTACTTGACCGCCTGACTTGGTGGGAGAACTACACACGCGGCCACAACGGACAGTTCAACGGCGTGGTCGGCCCCGGCAACCAAGCTGGCGGGCTGGCGAATATTTTTGAAAAATCACTCGGCTCGGCCATGAAAGGCGGCACCACGCCGCTGCAAGCGGTGTACGAATATGCCGAGCCGATCGACACCGCCGGCTTTGTCTTCATGGACTCACCGGGCTACGACCCGGTGGCCTGCACCGGCCAGATTGCCAGTGGCGCCAACCTGATTTGTTTCACCACCGGCCGCGGTTCCATGTTTGGCTCCAAGCCCGCGCCGACGATCAAGCTGGCCAGCAACACACCGATGTACCTCAAGCTCGAAGAAGACATGGACGTCAACTGCGGCGCGATTCTCGACGGCGAGGTCGATGTCGAACAAATGGGCCAGCGTATTTTTGAGGCGATCTTGCGGCACGCATCGGGCGAGCCGACCAAAAGTGAAGCGCTCGGTTTGGGCGACCACGAGTTCGTGCCTTGGCACTTGGGCATCGTCAGCTGAATTCATCGACGTTGATGGCTGGCGCCCACA
>Ga0075464_10000129_pt1 | contig 31047 bp, 26 predicted proteins | sample DEB19_08_DNA_5_FD_75068 | JGI IMG/M metagenome (GOLD analysis project Ga0075464, IMG submission 75068) | Aqueous microbial communities from the Delaware River and Bay under freshwater to marine salinity gradient to study organic matter... | ecosystem: Environmental > Aquatic > Marine > Coastal ...
TCAGCAGCTTCTTCACCATCCCTTAAAATAGATTGTGGTACATGGGCACCAATACAACAGGTTGTTGCAATAATTCCTTCATGGTATTTCTCAATAAGTTCTTTGTCAATTCTTGGGTACTTACTATACATTCCTTCAATATATCCAAGGGACGTCAACTTAATTAAATTCTGATAGCCAATTGCATTTTTTGCTAATAGCACTTGGTGAAAACGTTGATCCTTATTTTCCTTTGTAAACTGTTTAATATGACGATCCTTCACTACATAAAATTCACAACCAACAATTGGCTTTACAATAGGTTCTAAAATGTCTTTACCATTGTCGTCTTTCCCTACCACTTTGGTTTTTTTCCATGCCTGACTTACAAAATTAAATGCACCAAACATATTTCCATGGTCAGTAATTGCTAAAGCGGGCATTTCGTCTTTTATGGCTTTATCATAAAGTCCACTAATTGAAGCAGCACCGTCTAGTAATGAATATTGAGTATGAACGTGTAAATGTGAAAATTTGGGCATTTCAGGTATTGGGATAAGTTGCAAATATCGTCAAAATCAAGCGTTTTTTGGGGCTTAATTTTCCACAAAAATTGGTTAAAACAAGGTAAAATTTCTATTTTTTGGACTTTGTAACTTAACTTGCCACTCATGCCATTTAAAGTATATATTAAATTTTTTGTAGTTATTACATTATTGACTTCTTTGTCAAGCTGTAATGTGTTTAAATCTATTGCTACAAATACTAAAAAAGCATCAGTTAGTTTCAGTTTACCTAATTTACGATCTAGCAAACCTAAGGTTAAGAAAATAAAGGCTAAAATTCCAGTATTGGAAATTGCGCAATCTGATCCAAGTGAAATTGAATTTTTGGAAAATATTTCTGTTAAACCAGGTAAGATCTACATTAAAAGTGCATCAGATTCAATTGACGCGGAACCAACTGTCAATAATGCTGCGAATAATTTTGAAAGAATGCCAGATAATTTGTCTGAAGTGGAAAAAGCAAATTGGCTACAATTAAAGTATTCTATAAAAATGGATATAGCGGTTGAAGAAATCAACAATATTCCCTTATTACAAAAAATAGATGAATGGTGGGGTACTCCTTATTGTATGGGAGGAAGTTCCAAAGGTTGTATTGATTGTTCCTTTTTCACTTTAGACGTGATGAAGCAAATTTATAATATCAACCTTCGTAGAACTGCGGCAGAACAATACCTACAATGCGTTAAAATTGATTGGTCAGAGCTTAAAGAGGGGGATTTAATATTCTTCAAAACAGAAGGACGCAGAAACATAACTCATGTTGGTATTTACCTTACTAATAATAAGTTTGCGCATGCTTCAACAAGCCAAGGTGTTACTATTAGTGACTTAGCCGATTCTTATTGGCAAAGAAGATTGTATAGTCTTGGAAGAGTGTCAGTTAATTAAGCTAGACAACGAACCTGTTTTAAATTTAGCGTACTAGTTTAATCTTTCTTCAATTTATCCTTAAATACTTTCTCGAATTTCTCTAATTTGGGACCAATTACATAACGGCAATAACCTTGATTGGTATTATCATTATAATAGTTTTGATGGTAGCTTTCTGCAGAATAAAATTTAGTAAAAGGAACCACTTCAGTAATTATTGGCTTTTCCCAAGCTTTACTAGCATCTAAATCTTTAATATATTTTTCTGCCAATTCTTTTTGATGTGAATTATGATAAAACACTACGCTTCTATATTGTGGGCCAACGTCATTGCCTTGTTGATTTGGAGTGGTTGGGTCATGCGTTTTCCAGAAAACGGCTAAAATATCGTCTAAGCTAATTTTTGTTGTATCAAATACAATTTGACAAACTTCAGCATGGCCAGTATTTTTGTCACAAACCTGCTCGTAGGTTGGGTTGTCAACATGACCTCCACTATAACCACTTGTAACCGATACTACACCGTCCAGTCTTTGAAAAAAGGCCTCGGTACACCAAAAGCAGCCAGATCCAAGTGTGATTGTTTCCGTATTTGCCATATTAATTGAAGTTTTTTTAATTGTTTTTGGTTTTTGTGCACATGCCGTTAAACAGACTAAACTGGATAAAATGAATAAACTATTCTTTAAGGATTTCATGTTGCTAATTTGATTCTAAATTAAAACAATATTTGGGCTATAATTGTTCAAATGCTGTTAATTTTTATTTAACTAAATTTGCAGCTTATTATAAGCCCATGCACGTTTATCCTGAAAATGCACTTACTCAACTTGAATTTGACAAAGTAGCTGCCATTTTATTAAATTATTGCCAAACCCCCATTGGGAAGGAGTTGGTTCAGGAAATGCGTATTCATACCCATTTGAAATATATTCAAACGGCATTGAGTCAAACCCAGGAGTATAAGTTTATTAGGTCGGCGAATCAATACTTTCCTTCCGATTTTGTGTTGGATATTAGAAGAGATTTGAAATTACTAGGAATTCCAGGTGCACAGTTAACTGGTGAGCAATGGCTTGTGGTGAGAAGACTAGCGGACCATATGCATCAAATTTTTAGATGGTTTGATGCGGAGCGACAAGCAGCTTTTTCTAATTTACATGAAGTAGTTTCTGCTTCTTATTATGAGAAACAAATTATAGATTCAATTGATATTGTAATAGACGAAAGAGGAACTGTAAAAGACAATGCTTCCGAAGACCTAGCTAAAATAAGACATCAGTTATTTAAAAGAAGACAAGATTTAAGAAGAATTTTTGATAAAGTAATTAGCCGTTTGGCAAAAGCAGGATATACTGCAGACATTGATGAGAGTTTTAGTAATGGCCGTCGTGTGGTTGCAGTTTTCTCGGAATATAAAAGACAGGTAAAGGGATTTTTTCATGGAGAGAGTGATAGTCGTAAGACTGCATTTATTGAACCAGAAGAAACGATTGAATTGAATAATGAGATTTACGAATTAGAGCAAGATGAATTAAGAGAAGTACAAAAAATACTAAGACAATTAACTGCACAGTTAGCACCTTATTCCGCATTATTATTAACCTATGCACATATTGTTGGTCATTTCGATTTTATTAGAGCAAAGGCATTATTAGCAATTGACATGAATGGTAATATGCCACAACTGCAAAATACAGCTTGTACTAATTTGATAAATGCATACCATCCTTTATTGTTTATGTACAATAAAGTTTCTGGTAAAAAAACTTTCCCAGTTAATTTACAATTAGACGACGATACTAGAATCTTAATTATTAGTGGACCCAATGCAGGTGGTAAAACGGTATCCATGAAGACCTTAGGGTTGAATCAAGTAATGCTTCAAAGTGGCTTATTGGTTCCTGTTAGTGAGTTATCTCAAATGGGAATTTATAAGCAATTGTTTATTCAATTAGGTGATACACAAAATTTAGCATTTGAATTAAGTACTTATTCAAGTCATTTGATGCACATGAAGCATTTTATTGAAAATGCAAATGGGAAAACTTTATTTTTTATTGACGAATTGGGTAGTGGTTCAGATCCTCATTTAGGAGGTGCTTTTGCCGAAGTTATTTTGGAAGAGTTATCTCATAAACATGCACAAGGTATTGTGACTACACACTATTTGAATTTGAAAGTGATGGCAAATCATAATAAGGGTATTGTTAATGGAGCAATGCAATTTGATGAAGTGAAGCTAGAACCTTTATACCAATTAGTTATTGGCAAGCCGGGAAGTTCATACACATTTGCCATTGCAGAAAGAATTGGACTTCCAACGCATTTAATTAATCGCGCGAGAAAATTAGTAGATACGCATCATTTTGAATTAGATAAATTATTAAATAGAACGGAGCAAGATTTACAATTGGTTCAACAAGAAAGGAGAGAGCTTCATAAGAAACAAAAGGAAAATGATGCGCTGCAGGTAGAGTTGAAAAAAGTGTTAGAGAAAGAAAAACATTTACAACAAGTCAATTTATTAAAAGAACAAAATAGAGTTGCAGAAGAGAAGTTCACCTACTTAAAGGAGATGGAAAGAAATTTAAAGCAGATTGCATTAGATTGGAAGAAGTCGGAGAAGAAGGAAGATGTAATGAAAAATTTATACAATTTACTTTTCAACAAGAATGATAAAATTGTAATTAATAAGTTAGCTAAAAAAGTAGATAAACAATATAAGGAAACTAGTGAGCCTATATTGATTGGTTCAATGGTAAAGCTAAAGAAGAATTATCAGGTAGGTGAAGTGATTGGGTTCAAGGGTAAAAGAGCGATTGTTAAAGTGGGACAATTGCCAATGAATATTGACATTGAAGACTTGATGGTAGTGGAGAAAATTGATTTAGAAGCCGCGAAAGCAGCAGATAAATTGAGAAAAGTTAATATAGCAGAGATAGGGGACAAATTCAATAAACCAGTACAAAAAGACAAAGCTCCAAGAAAGAAATAATACCAATAAATTTTATATATGATTATTGACGATTTAACACAGGCTTCCAAATATGTATCAGTTCATCCTAGATTTGAAAAAGCATTTGAGTATTTAACTACTATCGATTTTGCTAATTTGAAACCAGGCAAATATGAAATTGACGGTACTAATATATATGCAATGGTAGTAAATGATGCTGCGGTTGCTATGCTAGATTCAACTTCTGAATTTGAATGTCATAATACGTATATTGATATACAATATGTTTTTGGAGGAGTTGAAACAGTGGGCTATAAATCTAGACCTACTTGTATAGAACCTAGAGGTACTTATGATGCAAAAAAAGACGTACTTTTTTTTGAAGATGCACCTGATTTCTTTTTTAAACTTCAACCAGGTCAATTTGGAATCTACTTTCCAGAAGACGTTCATGCTCCAATGATAGGGGAAGGTCAAATTAGAAAAGTAGTTATGAAAATTAAACAAGCCTTAAAATAAAAGTTTTGTTCGGTATTTGAATTTATAATAATAATAAAATACTTTTTATGTCAGTTAAGCAAGTGGAAATGGTGATGTCCCCAAGGGAACCACATTTTGTAGGAGATGGTTTTAGAGTTCATAACTTTATACCAGGTGGTTATGGTTTGACAATGCAACGTATGGATCCATTCATTATGTTAGATTATGGTTCTAAATTTTATTTCCCTGCAAGTCCAACTAAGCCAAAAGGAGTAGGAGTTCATCCACATAGAGGATTTGAAACAGTAACTGTTGCTTATAAAGGAAGTGTCGCACATCATGATAGTAGCGGTGGAGGTGGTGTTATTGAAGAAGGGGACGTTCAATGGATGACTGCAGCAAGTGGGGTATTACATAAAGAATTTCATTCTGAAGCTTTCAGTAAAACAGGAGGAGATTTTCAGATGGTGCAATTATGGGTGAATTTACCTGCAAAGGATAAAATGAGCAAACCTAAATATCAGGCAATTTCTAATGCACAGATTCCTAAAATGGAAGTCCCTAATAATGGAGGCGTTATTGAAGTGATTGCAGGAAACTATAACGAACAAAATGGTGCAGCAAGTACTTTTACCCCTGTACATTTATTGAATGCTAAATTGAATGCGGGTGCAGAAGCCAATTTTAATTTCCCTGCACATTATAATACTGCATGCATTGTTATTGAGGGTAGCGTAATTGTAAATGGTACTGAAGAAGCTCCTTTAGACAATTTTGTTTTATTTTCTAATAAAGGAGAATCGTTCACCATAAAAGCTTCTGAAAACAGTGTGTTATTAATTATAAGTGGGGAGCCAATTAAGGAGCCAATAGCTGCTCATGGGCCATTTGTGATGAACACTAGACAGGAAATTATGGAAGCCTTTCAAGACTATGAAAATGGGAAGTTTGGAATATTGGAAGACTAATTGTTTATGCAAATACTTAGTATACTAATATAAGTCATACTTATCATCTAATTTAAAAGGTACATTTAGATTAATAAATCAGTTAACATGAAAAAATTATTAATCTATGCTTGCTTTGTAATGTTAATCATACAATCAAGTGCTTGTGCTACTATTGTTGGAGGGGAAGTAACCACTTACCAAAGGACTAGACCAGCTCCTGGAAAACCTTCAAGAGCAGTTAAAGTAGTACCTCTAGTATGTGATGTTTTCTTTTTTGGAGGTTTGGGTGTTATAGTTGACTTTGCTACCGGAGCTATTTATAAACCAGCTCATCCAAGTACCGGAATATTTGATCAACCTTAGGGAGTGTTTTGTGGATTGCCGTCGCTGCGCTCCGGCTTCCCAATGGGGGGCGAGAATGAACTAAAAAGGGTAGTTCGACCCTAAATCAAGATTTTTAATATTAATGCCCAAAATCAAGGCTTCGCCTTGCAATATATTTTGAGCTAAGTCCACATTTAAATCCTTCGGATTTGTCAGTTTTATAAATTCATTTTCGACCCTAAATCAAGATTTGGGTCTCATTTTCTTTATAAATCTGCCTTCACTGCGTGAAAATGTGGCTTTTGGACATTAAAAAAGCCCCAAATTGGGGCTTTTTAGTTCATTCTGCGGAGAGAGAGGGATTCGAACCCCCGGACCTGTAACAGTCAATAGTTTTCAAGACTATCGCAATCGACCACTCTGCCATCTCTCCGCGGCAAATGTAGTAACTGAAAGTCAATTTTACAAAAAAAACTTAGTTTTTATCTCCTTAAACAAAAGATCTAATTAATTGACTACCATGTATCTTTACAAAAAGGATTCAGTGAAAGAATTGTCAGCACTTAATAGGTTTTTCTGGAAATATAGATTTCGTTTTTTTTCAGGGATCATTCTAGTCATAGCTACCAACTATTTGGCAGTACTAGCACCTCAAATTACAGGTTATGTAGTTGGCCTAGTTCAAGCAAAATTACCTGGGGGAAAGCCAGTAGTCTCGGTTAGACATGATTTGATAGTTACTGCAATAATGAAACTTAGCGAACACTTCAAATTTAGCTTTGCTTGGTTAATTACATTTTGTAGCGTTACCATTTTAGTTCTTGCAATTATTAGAGGCGTTTTTATGTTTTTTATGCGTCAGACCATTATTGTGATGAGTAGGCATATTGAATATGACCAGAAGAATCAAGTTTACACGCATTACCAAAAATTAGATACAGAGTTTTATAAAACACATAGTACTGGTGACCTAATGAGTCGTATTACAGAAGACGTTAGTAGAGTAAGAATGTATACTGGACCTTCTTTAATGTATCTTATTAATTTAGTTTCTTTAATTGGCTTTTGTCTATATAGTATGTTTAGTAAGGACGTACGTTTAAGTTTATACGTTCTAGCACCATTACCAATTCTTGCAGTTACCATTTATTTTGTAAACAGTATTATCAATAAAAAGAGTGAGCAAATTCAAAGTCAGCTTTCAGACTTAACAACTAATGCACAGGAATCTTATTCTGGTATTAGGGTCATAAAATCTTTTGTACAAGAAAAAGCAATGCTAGGTTTCTTTAAAAAGAATAGTGAACTGTATCGAAAAAATGCAGTTGGATTGGCAATGGTAGAAGCTTTTTATACACCTACTATGTCTTTCATGATTGGCATAAGTACTTTATTGACTATTTATTTAGGAGGACTACAAGCATTAGCAGATCCTAGTAAAGTAGGTACTGTTATTGAGTTTGTGATATACATAAATATGTTAACATTCCCAGTGAGTGCAATAGGTTGGACAGCAAGTATGATTCAAAGAGCAGCAGCTTCTCAAAAAAGATTAAATGAGTTTTTATCAATAGAGCCAAAAATTACACAAAATAAATCGAGTGATTTAAAGCCTATTAATGGCGATATTACTTTTAATAATGTTTCATTCACATATCCGCATTCTGGAGTCACCGCTATTAAAGATTTCAATTTGCATATACCAGCCGGGAAAAAAGTTTTAATACTTGGAAAGACTGGCGCTGGGAAAACTACAATTGCGCAATTATTAACGAGAATGTATGACGTAGACCAAGGTCAAATTTTAATTGATGGGATACCCATTAATAAAATGAATATTCAGGAATTAAGAAAGTCTATAGGTTATGTTCAACAAGATGTCTTTTTATTTAGCGACAGTATTGAAAATAATATTCAATTTGGATTACAAGAGGTATTAAAGCAAACTGATTTATTGGAAGCGGTAAAGACTGCACACGTACATCATGAAATTCAAAATTTACCCAATGAATTTAAAACGTTAGTAGGAGAGCGTGGTACCACTTTAAGTGGTGGTCAAAAACAAAGAATTGCCATTGCAAGATCCCTAATTAAAAAGCCTGAAATATTCATATTCGATGATTGTTTAAGCGCGGTGGATGCCAATACAGAACAAACTATTTTAAAGAATTTTAGTGATTATGTCGCAGACAAAACTACGATTATGATTACCCATAGAATATTTTACAGTTACAACTTCGATATTATTCTATATCTAAAAGATGGTCAAATAGCGGAAATGGGCACACACGATAGTTTGTTAGTAAAAAATGGGTTATACGCCGAATTATACTATGCACAACAGTCTCAGGATCGCGGATAGCTATTTTATTGGTTTTTTCTAGCCTAAATTTTTATTTTACTTTTTCATTAACATTTTATATTTTAGTAGTATATAACTAAAATATAAAATGGAGAACACGAATTTTGAAAATAACGATAAGAAAATAGAGAGCGTTTACAGTACTAGAATTCGTGCTGGAAAGAGAAGAACTTATTTCTTTGATGTTAGAGCAACAAGAGCGAATGATTATTTTTTAACTATTACAGAGAGTAGAAAGCGATTTGATAATAATGGCTATGACCGTCATAAAATTTTCTTATACAAGGAAGATTTTAATAAATTCTTAAAAGCAATCACTGAAGCGCTTGATTATGTTAAAACAGAATTAATGCCCGACTTCGATTTTGATGCCTTTAATCATGACAATCCAGAAGGCTATGAAGAGAACGGAGAAAATTTTGTTGCATCAACACCTACAGAATTCACAAGTGTTATAACGGAAGAACTGATAACACAATCAGTTGAAACCACAATATTAGAAGTAGTTGAAACTTCAATTATAGACCAAGTTTCGAATGTTAATGAAGTAGAAGAGGAATTAGTTATTACAGAAAAGAAACCACTTGAAGCACGTGAGTCAGTGGCAAGTGCTGGAGATAATTTGAGTGGTGAAGAAGTAGACAAATGGTAAACGATTGCTTGCTTAATATAAAAAGCCCCGTCTTATTTCTAAGCGGGGCTTTTGCTTTTATAATGCTTTTGACATCCAAATATCACAACCGGAATGTCCAGAATTTCCAAGTGGTTCCTTAAGTCTTTCAAATCCTACGTTTTCATATATCGCAACTGCTTTTGATAATTCTGGCATGGACTCTAAGTAAACTTGATTGTATCCATTTTGTTTAGCCCAATCCATTGCAGTTAACAATAGTTGTTTGCCTAATCCAGTGCCCCTAGCATTTTGATGTAAATATAATTTTACTAATTCACAAGTGCCGTCTGGCAAATTTTCCGTTGGAAAGATACCTGCTCCTCCTATTATGCGACCATCTTTCAATGCAACAAAATAAACAGAACCTTCCGCCCTAAATAATTCGTATAAATGGTCTGTAGTAGGATCAAAATAGACGGTTCCAGGTTTATTTGCACCAAATTCAGTTAAGGCGGTTCTAATTACAAAAGCAATATCAATATTGTCTTGTAATTCAATTTGGCGTATGGTTATATTAGCATTCATTTAACTATGATTTCCACTTTTTAAACTGATTAATCAATCCATTTGTTGAACTATCATGTCCAGTAACAATATCCTTATTTCCTAATTCAGGTAAAATTTTATTAGCTAATTGTTTACCTAATTCAACTCCCCACTGATCATAACTAAATATATTCCATATAACACCCTGCGCGAAAATTTTATGTTCGTAAGTAGCAATTAAAAAACCTAAAGTTGCAGGTGTTACTTTTTGAACCATAAATGAGTTAGTTGGTTTATTTCCAGTAAACACTTTAAATGGTGCTAAGAAATTAATTTCTTTTTCTGTTTTATTGGCAGCTACTAATTCTGCTTCCACTTCTGTCTGTGTTTTTCCATTCAATAAAGCTTCTGTTTGCGCAAAGTAGTTGCTTAATAATTTATCGTGATGATCCCCAATTGCATTATGACTTATTGCGGGTGCTATAAAATCACATGGTATCATTAAAGTGCCTTGATGTATTAATTGATAAAAAGCATGTTGGCCATTCGTTCCAGGTTCTCCCCAAATAACAGGACCTGTTGCATAGTTTACTACCGTCCCATTACGGTCTACATTTTTACCATTACTTTCCATATTCCCTTGTTGGAAATAAGCGGCAAAGCGATGCATATATTGATCGTATGGTAAAATTGCTTCACTTTGAGCACCAAAGAAATTAGTATACCATATTCCTAATAATGCCATTATAATTGGAATATTTTGTTCTGGTTTTTCATTTTTAAAATGATTGTCTGCTTCGTGTGCGCCTTTTAATAAATCTTCAAAATTATCATATCCAATTGTTAATGCGATAGACATACCAATAGCACTCCATAATGAATATCTTCCTCCAACCCAATCCCAAAATTCAAACATATTCTTACTACTAATTCCAAATTGATTTACTAATTTTTCATTAGTACTTAATGCAATAAAATGCGTTGCTATATGTGATTCTTCTTTCGCATGTTGTAAAAACCAGCTTCTTGCAGTTTGTGCATTCGTCATGGTCTCCTGTGTAGTAAAAGTTTTAGAAGCAATTAAGAATAAAGTTTCTTCTGCGTTTACTTTTTTCAAAGTTTCGGCAATATGTGTTCCGTCAACATTACTTACAAAATGAATTTTAATTCCTTCAACCCAATATGGCTTTAATGCCTCTGTTACCATTACAGGACCTAAATCACTTCCTCCAATTCCAATATTTACAATAGTGGTAATTTTCTTACCTGTATAACCAGTGTGTGCGCCAGAATGAATGGATTCACAGAAAGCTTTCATTTGACTTAAAACTCTTTTAATTTCTGGCATTATATTCTCGCCGTCAACCATAACAGGATGCGCACTAAAATTTCTTAATGCTGTATGTAATACCGCTCTGTTTTCAGTTTCATTAATGGCCTTACCTTCAAACTGAGCTTCAATAGCTGGTTGTAAAGCGCATTCATTTGCTAATTGAAATAAAAGTTGTAAGGTTTTATCGGTAATAATATTCTTAGAATAATCAAATAAAACAGAACCAGTATTGATAGAATATTTTTCAAAACGATTAGGATCGGTCGCAAATAAGTCTTTCATATGTTTGCGATTCATTTCTTCTTCGTGGTGTTTTTTTAAAACAAACCATGCTTGCGTTGTAGTTGGGTTAATTCTTTCTAACATTATTATTCTTTATTTATCTTTTTATTTAATTTCTATTTTCCTTTTTTACTTGTATGTAGGATTCCATTTTCAACATGGCTCTTGAACTACAAGTTATTAATCACTTCAATAGTTGCTGCAACCTGTGCTTCACTAATGTCCAAATGCAAAACAAAACGAACCAAAATAGGGGACATAGCAATCACTAAAATATTTTTCTCCTTTAATGCATGTACTAAACTAGCCGCAGTATATTTCCCATGAATGCTTGCTATTACAATATTTGTTTCTACATCGAATACATTTTGAACAAAATCTTTCTTTACTAAAGCATCTCTTATAAGTAAAGCATTATCATGATCTTCTTTTAAACGATCAATATGATGGTCTAAAGCATAAATTCCTGCAGCTGCTAGGGAACCAGCTTGACGCATACCCCCGCCAAATACCTTCCTCCATCTTCTTGATTTTTTTATAAAATCTTTTGATCCTAATAGTACACTACCCACAGGAGCACCTAAGCCTTTACTTAGACAAATTGAAATGGAGTCAAATATTTTTCCATATGCTAAAGGGTCTTCATTTTTTTGAACTATAGCATTAAAAACACGTGCGCCGTCTAGGTGGAGACCTAAATTATTAGCAGTGGCAACTTCTCTTATGAACTGAAAATCATTAAAATTATAACATGATCCACCTCCACGATTGGACGTATTCTCTAAACTAATTAATCTTGAAATGGGTTTGTGAACGTCGTCTGGGTTAATTGCTGCTTGAACTTGTTCCGCGGTAATTCTTCCTCTATTGCCTTGTAATAATCTAACCGAGCATCCTGAGTTAAAAGCAATTCCGCCACCTTCGTACTGATAAATATGAGATAATTCATCACATATAACTTCATCACCTGCTTGAGTATGTGTTTTAATTGCAATTTGGTTGGTCATTGTACCACTTGGGCAAAATAGGCCAGCTTCCATTCCAAATAGGTCTGCTGTTTTTTGCTCCAAACTATTTATGGAAGGGTCTTCACCAAAAACATCGTCTCCAATTGGAGCACTATGCATACTAGCTAGCATACCTGCAGTTGGCTTGGTTACGGTATCGGATCTAAAATCTATCATGAGACGAAGATAAAACCCAGGGAGGGATTTACCTTGAAAAGTGCCGAAAAAGGCCTAAAATGGGGGTAAATTAGCTCCATAAATCCTTTATAATCAATATTTGCTTAATTAAAGTCAAAATAGTACCTTTGCAGACTGACATCACTATACTATTTTAGTGTTTCCGTCGTTATATACTTAAATAAATTCTTGGCATGAGGCAGCTTAAAATTGCGACACAGATTACAAACAGAGACTCTCAAGCGGTTGAAAAGTACTTACAAGAGATATCTAAGATTTCCATGATCAATCCTGAAGAGGAAACCACTTTAGCGCAACGCATTAAAATGGGTGATCAACGTGCGTTAGACAAATTGGTTCAAGCCAATTTACGTTTCGTAGTATCAGTTGCTAAACAATACCAACACCAAGGCTTGTCTTTGAGTGATTTGATTAATGAGGGTAATTTGGGATTGATTAAAGCTGCACAACGTTTTGACGAAACAAAAGGTTTTAAATTCATTTCATATGCAGTTTGGTGGATCCGCCAGTCAATCTTGCAAGCTTTAGCTGAGCAAGGTCGTTTGGTTCGTTTACCACAAAACAAAATTGGTACTTATAATAAAGCCAACAAAGCATATATGGCATTTGAGCAAGAGCATGAGCGTGAGCCTTCTACAGAGGAACTAGCTGGTATCTTGGAAATGTCTGAAACAGAAATCAATAATATTTTCCAATCTAATACACGTCATACTTCATTAGATGCTCCAGTTCATGAAGCAGAAGATGTTGCAATGGGTGATTTATTACAAGGTGGAGACGATACAGACGAAGATGTGATGAAAGATTCTTTAAGAGAAGAAATTCGTCGCGTTTTAAAATCATTAAGTCCAAGAGAAGCGGAAATTGTAAATGCCTATTTTGGTTTAGATGGAGAAAATGGAGTTACCATTGAGCAAATTGGTATCAAGTACGATTTAACGAAAGAAAGAATTAGACAAATTAAAGAACGCGCTATTAAACGCTTGCAGAAAGCTAGATATAGCAATGCGTTAAAAGCTTATTTGGGCTAATAAAATTAACAATATCATAAAAGCCCCAACGATCTTAAAGATTTGTCGGGGCTTTTTTTTAGCTACATTGTAGCTATCATTTAATAAAAAGAGAATATGGAAATCGAAAAAGTAGACATTCTTATTATAGGTTCTGGACCTGCAGGTTACACTGCTGCTATTTACGCGGCTAGAGCAAATATGAAACCATTATTATATCAAGGTATACAGCCAGGTGGTCAATTAACTATTACTACCGAAGTTGAAAATTATCCAGGTTTCCCAGACGGGATTCAAGGGCCGGAGATGATGGTTAATTTTGAAAAACAAGCCGCTAGAATGGGAACTGATATTCGTTATGGCTTAGCTACTAAAGTTGATTTTAGCGAAGAGATTAAAAAAGTTTGGATTGATGATGAAAAAATCATTGAGGCTAAAGCGGTAATTATTTCAACAGGTGCTAGTGCAAAATGGTTAGGGATTCCTAGCGAAGAAAGATTGAATGGTTTTGGGGTAAGTGCTTGTGCAGTATGTGATGGTTTCTTTTTTAAAGGAAAAGATGTCGCTATTGTTGGTGCAGGAGATACTGCAGCAGAAGAAGCACATTATTTATCAAAAATGTGTACTACAGTGCATATGATTGTTAGAAAAGATCAAATGCGTGCAAGTAAAGTAATGCAGGATAGAGTATTAAATACGCCAAATATTATTGTTCATTTTAATACAGAAACTGACGAAATTTTAGGAGAAAAGAATGTTCAAGCAGTTCGTGTAAAAAATATGATTACAAATGAATTAAAAGAAATTCCAGTAAGTGCATTCTTTGTTGCTATTGGTCACAAACCTAATAGTGATATTTTCAAACCATTTATTACCATGGACGAAACTGGATATATTTTAACTGAACCAGGTACAACTAAGACGAATGTAGAAGGTGTATTTGCTTCAGGGGATGTTCAAGACAAAAACTATCGCCAAGCGGTAACTGCTGCTGGTAGTGGTTGTATGGCTGCATTAGATGCGGAGCGTTATTTAACATCAAAGGGACACTAATGAGTGCTACAAAATCGTCCATGCGTGTTTGTTTGAATGACCTAATTTTTAAAGGCTATCATGGTTTATATGAAGCGGAAAAAAAATTAGGAAATACTTTTAGAGTGGACGTTACAATAGATTTTACTCCGAAAGTAAATATAGTAGATCAAATGGATCAAACCATTGACTATGTTGAAGTGTACCAGCTGGTTAAAAAAATGATGGAAACACCTACGCCATTATTGGAAACATTAGTTTGTAAAATTGCAGATCAAATTTTATTAGATCATGTAATTGCTCAATATGTACTTGTAAAAATTACTAAAGAAACATTACCAATACCATTTTACGAAGGCAAGACTTCTGTATCAATTGAAAGAAGAAAATAAAAAAAGGTCACTAATATTAGTGACCTTTTTTTTAGATTTTAGTTCCCTTCCATCTCATTGTTCTAATATAGATATAAGAAGGGATGAGTAAACTTAGCCAGTAAATAATTTCACTTATCCAACCATATGTTATTGGCAAATTATAATATTCAAGCACTAAGTAATTATAAATAACGTAAATCACAATTGCTGCAAACTCAATGGATAAGGTCACTTTAGATTGTCCCGTTCCTGTAACAGAACTCAACCAAATGGTAGAAGCAGACATTATTAAAAGTGCAATTGATACCACTCTTAATACAGGAATACCTTCTGCTAAGAATCCGGCACCTTGACCATAAATAGATAAGAACTGAGTAGCAAATGTGTTAATTAGGATACAAACAATAATAGCAAATCCCAAACTCCATTTCATAATTTTATTTATCAATTCAATCACTTTGTCTTGCAGTCCTTGACCAATAATATTGCTCACCATAGTGTTTGCAGTGGCAGCAAATGCCCAAGTGAAACTTCCAAAGAATCCAAAAATATTGCGCATCGCATTGGACACGGCGAGCGACTGCTCACCTCTATGTTCTATTAGTATGTAGAAAAATTCCCAGCTTATAATACTTATCATATACTGCATCATCAAAGGAGAAGACTGCGTTATAATAAGTTTGATATAATCCATTTTCAATTCAAACTTTTTGAACAAATCGAACCTTGCACCAATTTTTTGGTAATGTATTACAAGATAGATTACTAATAATCCCATAATTTCTGAAATGATAGAAGAGTAGGCTGCGCCGTTTAGTCCTATTGCAGTAAATCCAAAATGTCCAAAAATCAAACTGTAATCAAAAAATATATTAATAAATGCTTCTGTAGCAGTTCCAATTATCAAAAATTTACTTTGATTGGTTCCTACTAATAAGGCGTTGCGCATTTGATAAATAAACAAAAAGGGGATTCCCCAAATTCGAATTTTTAAAAATTCTATAACAGTATTGGCTCTTTCTGTATCATGTAATAATGCATGAAATATAGCAGGTGCAACAAAATAAGTAAATGAAATACCAATTATGGACAAGAAAATAGAGATAAAAACTCCTTGTGAGAATAGTATACCAATCTCATCAACTCTATTTTCTCCGGCTCGTCTCGAAATAAGTGCCTGTAGCCCATTATTTAAACCCTGGCCCATTACACCGAAAATTAGATAATAAACTCCTGTAATGCCTCCAATAGCTAATGCTTGCTTACTTAAAGCGCCTAAGAAAATATTATTAATAATAAAGTTGATCTGAGGAACCAATATCGCCAAAGCTATGGGAATAGAAATAGTCAGTATTTGCTTACTGCTTATATTAACCTGTAAGGAAGGGGTAGCTTGGTTGGTACTCATATATTTGCAAATCTACAATTAGTTTTAGCAAAGAACTGCCCCTTTTTTTATATCATTGCATAAGATTTAATGTATGGCAAAAAAGAAAATAGGCATTTACGGACAATTACAAAGTACAGCTAATAATAAGGTAGAAGACTTATACCTTATAGTGGACGATCAGTCTATTTGTTTTTCTGTAAAAAATACTGTCTCAAATGAATTTGTGGCATTCGAAGCTTTTACGAATACGAATGAGAATATTGGATGGAACCAATTAGTTGCCTATTTGCAAAATAACTCAAAATTAATTCAGGCTATTTATGGAAATATTCATTTTGTAATGAATAGCCCAAGAATGATTTTAAGTAAAAAACAGAAAATTTCAGATTTAACTATTTATTTGAATGAACTAAATATTGTTCATGGTGAAAAATATGAGGAAGAATTAATGATTTCACCAGCAGGACCAGATGCGGTATTAGTATACAGTGTTCCGGATGCATTACAATCTTTATTATCTCGTGTTTTTCCGACAGGTAAATGGAGACATTATGCGAGTTATTTATTAGATCAAAAAGAAGCTAGCGGACTGCATATTCAACTATTTGAAAATAAGTACATTTTACTAATACAGCATGAAGGTAAAATTCAATTACTCCAATATCAAGATATTAGTGGGGACGATATGAATGTTTATACCATATTGAATGCTTGTAAAAGTATTGGATTAAACCCAAACACAATGGCGGTATATATTACTGGTTATAATGAATTGGAACATAGCTGGATAAATAATTTAGTAAGTTATTTTGAAAATGCGGCATTAATAAGCGCTCCCGAAACAGGAATTGGAGCAACTTTAAATAAAGAATATCCTCATCACAATTACGCTACTTATTTTATATTTTAATGAGAATTATTTCAGGAAAATTTGGAGGAAGAAGAATTCATCCACCGCAAAATATGCCGCATACGAGGCCTACAACCGATATTGCAAAAGAAGGGCTATTTAATATTTTACAAAGTAGGGTAGCAATTGAAGACGCAGTAACTTTAGATTTGTTTGGAGGAACTGGATGTATTAGTTATGAGTTGGCTTCTAGAGGAGCTAGTAATTTAACTATAGTAGAAAAAGATCCTATTATGTTGGATTTTATAAAAAAGAATGTTGAAATGTTGAAAATTGAAAACGCACAAATGCTTCGCATGGACGTATTTCAATTTATTAATTCTTGTACTAGTCAATATGATATCATTTTTGCTGGACCTCCTTATGCATTAAATACGATAGACGATTTGCCTAAAATAATAGTAGAAAGGAAATTGATTGCACCAGAAGGTTTTTTTATTTTGGAACATACTCCAAGAAATGCGTACGAAAAATTTCCAGGTTATAGTTTTCAACGAAATTATGGGACAACTATCTTTAGCTTTTTCCAATGTGATTAAATCTTAACTAGTAATTGTCATGTTAAAATCTGAAATAAGAAAGGAATTACTAGCTAAGCGTAAAATGCTCTCAGCGTCAGATTGCATGAAGCTGGACGATTTATTGTTAATCCAATTGCAAAAAATGGATTGGTCTTCAACTGCTATTTTGGGAAGTTTTTATCCGTTAGAACATCAATCAGAACCCAATAGTTTTTTGTTGGTCAAATACCTCAAGTATATTTTACCTGAATTACAAGTTGCCTATCCAATTGCTGCACCAGATTATTCTATGGATTTTTATGAGGAAACGGAGACTTTAAATGTAAACAAATGGGGCATACATGAGCCATTGCCATTTAATAAAATAGCGCCAAACTTGCTGGATACCATTCTTGTTCCTTTAGTAGGATTTGACCAAAATGGACAACGAATAGGGTTTGGAAAGGGCTTTTATGATCGTTATTTTGCCAGATGTCCCAAAAATATAAGGAGAATAGGGATTTCTTACTTTGAACCTGTCCCAAAAATTATAGATACCCATCAATTTGACGTACCTTTAACCCATTGCATTACGCCTTGGACAAGTTATGAATTTCAATAACCTATTTTTAAAATCCTTCAGAGTTTTACTTTTACCATTCGCCATTTTATATGGGTGGATTGTGTCGTTAAGAAACTGGTTATATTCTAAAAATTATTTCAAGTCTGTTAGGTTTAATGTACCTATGATATGTATAGGAAACCTATCAATGGGAGGTACAGGGAAGTCACCTATGGTGGAACACCTTTTATCTATATTGTCAGAAGACTATAAAGTAGCTACTTTAAGTAGAGGGTATAAGCGGAAAACAAAAGGATATGCTTTAGCGGGAGAAAATACAACCGCCTTAGAAATTGGAGATGAGCCAATGCAATTTCATATTAAATTCCCCAATGTTGCAGTTGCTGTTGGAGAAAGAAGAATTGAAGCAATTCCCCAACTAATTCAAGACGCACCAAATTTACAAGCCATAATTTTAGACGACGCGTATCAGCATCGTGAAATTGTAGCTGACTTTAATATCTTATTGACTGACTATAGCAATTTATATTGTGATGATTTCTTTTTACCAACTGGCGATCTGAGAGACGAACGCAGGTCTGCTAAAAGGGCTAACATTATCATTGTCACAAAATGTCCTCCTAATTTAACTATTTTAGAAAGGGATGAGATTATCGAAAAATTATACCCAGAACAGCATCAAAGTATATTTTTCACATCTATTGCTTACGAGACACCTTATCATATTTACCATCCATCGGAGCAATGGGTGTTAACATTGAGAGATGAAGTTTTATTGGTTTGTGGAATTGCAAATCCATTACCATTAAAAGACTATTTGCATGAACACGCACATACTTATTATCAATTAAGTTATAGCGATCATCATATTTTCTCAATTGAAGATTTACAAGAAATTAAATCAAAATTCGAAGAGATCAACGCTAAAAGCAAGTTGATATTAACAACGGAAAAAGATGCAGTACGTTTAGTAAAGTATACAGAGGAATTACATGATATTCCTTTATATGTATTACCTATTAAACCCGCATTTTTATTTGATGCTGAATTACAGTTTAATCAATTAGTAATTGATTATTTAGAAAAATTTTATAAAAATAATAATGGGAACGAAAAAGAAAATAACTAGGAACAAAGCAGTAACAACTAAACATACTAACTTGACGACCACGTATCAAGGTATATTGGATATTGCAAAATCTGGAATGGGTTTTGTAATTGTTAAAAATTTAGAGAACGATATATTGGTTTTTCCAACAGACTTTAACACCGCTTTAAAAGGGGATGAAGTAAAAGTAAAAATCACAAAAATAAGACAAGGGTCTGGAAAGAAAGAGGGCAAAGTGCTAGAAGTAGTAAAGCGTAAACAAGTCGCATTTTCGGGCGTTATGCAGGTTATGGACCGTCATGCTTTCTTTATTCCAAATACAATTGCACCTATGCCGGATATTTATATCCCAATGAATAAATTAAAAGGGGCTAAAGACAAAGACCGCGTTATTGTTCAATTAACCTCATGGGAGAAGGCTAGTAAAAAACCAGAAGGGGAAGTGATAGAAATATTCACACCAGAACAAGAAAACGATTTGGCTATGAAGTCAATTGTTGCTGAAGCTGGCTTTAATTTGAAATTTAGCAAAGAAGTAATGGATTTTGCCAATTCATTATCTGGTAATATTACTGAAGCAGAAATTGCAAAAAGAAAGGACTATCGTAAAGTACTTACATTTACAATTGACCCTGTGGATGCGAAAGACTTTGACGATGCTATTTCTTTTCAAACATTGCCAAATGGCAATATTGAAATAGGCGTGCATATTGCAGACGTGAGCCATTTTGTACAACCAAATACTTTGGTAGATCAAGAAGCATATGAGAGAGCTACTTCTGTTTATTTACCAGACAGAGTGTATCCAATGTTACCAGAGAAAATCTCAAATGAACTATGTTCTTTGAGACCTCATGAAGAGAAATTAACTTTTTCAGCCACTTTTGAAATAGATGCAGCAGGACATATTACACAAACATGGTTTGGAAAAACAATCATTTATTCTGATAGAAGATTTACTTACGAAGAAGTGCAAGCAATTATTGAAACTAAAGTAGGGGATCATTCAGCAGAAATTTTATGGTTATTAGATTACACACAGAAATTAAGAAAAGCAAGATTTGATCACGGTGCAATTAATTTTTCTTCACAAGAAGTTCGGTTCACTTTAGACGAGAAAGGAAAACCAACAGGTATTACTGTGAAGGAAAGTAAGGAATCGCATCAATTGATTGAAGAATTAATGCTTAAAGCGAATCAATTGATTGCAGAGAAAATGGGTAAAATTAAGGTGAAGTCCGAAGACCTGCCTTTCCCTTATCGTGTGCATGATCAACCTAATGAAGATAAATTAGCGCCATTTGTTGCTTTTGCAAAATCACATGGATATACTTTTACAATAGATACGCCAGATCATATCGCGCATAGCTTTAATAATTTAATGGCAGCTTCAAAAGGAAAACCAGAACAACATGTGCTGGAGCAATTAGGTATTAGAACTATGGCAAAAGCAGTGTATACAACCAATAATATTGGTCACTATGGTTTAGGGTTTGAACATTATTGTCATTTTACGTCTCCAATTAGACGTTATCCTGACGTATTGGTGCATAGAATAGTTCAAAGTGTAATTCAAGGTAATGCGATGAATGACGGCTCTTTAGAAGAGAAATGTGTTCATTGTAGTGAAAGAGAACGCGCAGCAATGGAAGCAGAAAGAGCTTCTAATAAATACAAACAAGTGGAGTTCATGCGCGACTTTGTAGGGGATGTATTTGAAGGAGTTATAAGTGGTGTTTCTACTTTTGGATTCTGGGTAGAAACTATCGAACATAAATGTGAAGGCTTAGTAAGTATTATGTCTTTATCAAAATTTGACGACTTTAAACATATTGAATCAAGCTATTCTTTAGTTGGATCAAGGTCGGGTCGTAAATTTAGTATGGGAGACAAAATTAAAATCAAAATTGTAGCAGCTAATTTAGATAAGCGACAATTAGATTACGAATGGGATCCTAGTTTATAATTCTATTTCTAATTCTTGGAATACTATTCCTACTGCTGCCAAGCGCTTTAAAATGGGCGTGTAAATGATTGGGGTAGTAGGAATATGTAATCCAGATAAATTTATTTCTCCTTGTAAATAAGCACAAGCTGCCATTGCTAATGGAAGGCCTACTGTTGTTGCCATTGCTGTTTCTAATTCATTCTTTCCTTTTAGTACCATACTACTTTGAACTAAATATGCTTTATTATTTAAAGTGTAATTTATTTCATGCATCATTACAACCATATCCTTGTCTGTAGCAGCTAATTTCCATTTATCTTCCAATATCCATTGCAGGATACCCGCATTGGTATTCAGTTGAGCAGGAATTATCAAGTCTCTATCAAGCGCTAAAAATTCTAATTGGTTTTCTATTATTGGGTCACTACATAGTGTTTTTAAAACTTGTTGTAATTTGTTTTTTTCTATATGTTGATCCATCCATTCAATTATTGTTAATGAATCAACTCTATCAAAAATGGTTTCAGTAGTTAATTGTAATTGCACAATAGCATTCCAACCTTTACAAAATGCAGGATGTCTTAAAGTAGTTCTAACAAAATTAGGAATGTCTTGTAATTTATACGTTTCCATGTATGCAAGTGAATCTCTGTTAGGGTAGTATGTCAAATTTCCTATAGCGGGAATGGAAATTAACGGGGTGTTTTTGAAGATGGCATTGTATTCAATTGTCTTTTTTTCGCCGGCTTCTAAATACAATGCACCCGCTTTTCCTGCTAAAATTATGTTACGGGGATTCCAGCTTATTTTATAATGCCAAGGATTCGTATCTGATTCAGGCGCTATTAAACCGCCACAATGGGATTTAAACCCCGTAATTTGCCCGTTTTTTTCCTTTATTCTATCTATGAGCTCCATGGCACTCATATGGTCAATTCCGGGATCTAATCCCATTTCGCAGACAAACAATAAATCTTTATTTTGAATCTCTTGTGCTATGGACTTCATATTATCGTCCACATAGGAAGCAGTAAACATGGACTTTCCTAATGCTAAGCAGTCCTTTGCTACTAAAAAGTGAAGTGCTGCAGGCAGCATGGAAATAACAATTGTAGCGGGCGTTATTAATGCTTTACGTTGCTCATTGTCCTCAATAGCTATGCCAATGGTGTGGCCATTGGGTGCATTTTTCCACTTATTAGCCGCTATGGTTGCATCTGCGTCAGCAAGTACTATATACCAATCATTTTCTACCGCTTTTTGCTGTAAATAATTGATTAAAACAGTTGCTGATTTTCCTGCCCCAATGATCAAAATTTGAATAGCCATATAATCATGTATAAGTCATTAAAAATCCACTCTTTAAAGTTAGTATTTCTTACCCACAACTGTGGATAAAAGGGTCATAAAAATAGCAGAAAATTAGTCGAAAAAAGGGGGTGAAAAGTTATCTTCGTACGTAGTCGGTTCTGTCCCTATTTGGACAAGTAATTTGACTCAAAGAAAGTAATATTTATGGAAGAAAATTTAGGCTTAGAAGCTACCCAGGACAATGATCGTGTCATAAGGGTAAACATTGAGGAACAAATGAAAACCTCTTACATTGACTACTCTATGTCAGTTATTGTAGGTCGTGCATTACCTGATGTAAGAGATGGTTTTAAACCAGTTCACCGCAGAGTTTTATTTGCGATGCATGAGTTAGGAAACAACAGCAATAAGCCATATAAAAAATCTGCCCGTATTGTGGGTGAAGTAATGGGTAAGTTTCACCCACATGGTGACACTGCTATTTATGACACTCTAGTGCGTATGGCGCAGGAGTGGACAATGCGTTATAAGTTGGTGGACGGTCAGGGTAACTTTGGTAACCAAGACGGGGATCCTCCAGCAGCTATGCGTTATACGGAAGCTCGTCTGATGAAAATGTCTGAAGCAATGTTGGATGATTTGGAAAAAGATACTGTCAATTTCCAATCAAACTTTGACGACAGCTTACAGGAACCAAGTGTGCTACCTACAAGAATCCCACAACTTTTAGTGAATGGATCTTCTGGTATTGCCGTAGGTATGGCGACCAATATGTTACCGCATAACTTAAATGAAGTAGTGGACGGTTGTATAGCTTATATTAACAATAGAGACATTACCATCGAGGAGTTGATTGAATTTGTTAAGGCTCCCGATTTTCCTACAGGTGGTATCATATATGGAATGGAGGGCGTTAAGCAAGGCTTAATGACTGGACGTGGTCGTGTTGTTTTACGTGGAAGATGTAATGTAGAAACGAAAGCAAATGGTCGTGAATTAATTGTTATTCATGAAATTCCATATCAAGTTAATCGTGATAATTTAACAGACCGTATTGGTCAATTAGTGAACGATAAGTCTATTGAAGGGATCTCTCATGTGAACAATGAAAGTAACAAAAGAGAAGGAACACGTATTGTTATTGAACTTAAGAAAGATGCAGTTGCGCAAGTAATCATCAATCAATTATACAAGTTCACTGAACTACAAACTAGCTATGGTATCAACAATGTTGCATTAACTAAAGGCCGTCCAAAAATCATGAACTTAAAAGATTTAATATCTGAGTTTATTGAATTTAGAATGGAAGTAGTTATTCGTCGTGCACAATTTGAATTAAGAAAAGCAGAAGAACGCGCGCATATTTTAGAAGGATATTTAATTGCATTAGACCACTTAGACGAAGTGATTCGTTTAATTAGAAGTTCTCCAAATCCAGAAGCTGCAAAAGAAGCTTTAATGACTGCAGGATGGGGTATTAGCGAAATTCAAGCTAAAGCAATTTTAGAATTAAGATTGCAACGTTTAACTGGAATGGAGCGCGAAAAAATTAAAGAAGAGTTTGATCATTTAATGGTTTTAATTGCTTCATTAAAAGAATTATTAGGAAGTGAATACTTACGTTTTGAATTAATTAAAACGGAATTATTAGAAGTTAAAGAGAAATTTGGAGACGAACGTAAAACTGAAATTCAGTACTTAGCAGACGAAATGCGTATTGAAGATTTAATCGAAGAAGAAGACGTTGTAATTACGATTTCTCATTTAGGTTATATTAAACGTACTTCTGTTTCTGAATACCGTTCTCAAAAAAGAGGAGGAAGAGGTGCTATTGGTTCTAAGACAAGAGAAGAAGATTTCGTGGAGCATTTATTTATTGCTTCTACACACGACACTATGTTATTCTTCACAGAAAAAGGAAGATGTTTCTGGATGCGTGTTTATGAAATACCAGAAGGTGAAAAAACAGGTAAGGGTAGAGCTATACAGAATTTAATTCAATTACCTCCAGACGACAAAGTGAAGGCAATTATTGAAGTACGTAATTTGGCAGACAAGGACTATGTAAACAATCACTATATCATTTTATGTACTAAAAAAGGTATTATTAAGAAAACTTGTTTGGAAGAGTTTAGTCGTCCAAGAGTGAGTGGTGTAAATGCAATTACAATTAACGAAGGAGATGAATTATTAGCTGCACGTTTAACGGACGGTAATAATGAAGTCATGATGGCCATTAAGTCTGGTCGTGCAATTCGTTTCCCTGAAGAAAAAGTAAGACCAACTGGTCGTGGTGCAATTGGTGTTGCAGGAATTGAAGTGGACGATGCAACTGACGAAGTGGTTGGATTAGTTTGTGTAAACAGAGAAGACAAAGACCGTACAATATTAGTAGTAAGTCAACAAGGATATGGTAAACGTACTCCAATAGACGATTACAGAATTACTAATAGAGGAGGTAAGGGAGTTAAAACAATTAATGTTACCGAAAAAACGGGTAGTCTAGTTGGTTTAATGGATGTAGTTGAGACGGATGATTTAATTATTACATGTAAATCGGGTGTAACAATTAGAACGAGTATCAATGAGATTCGGGAAGCTGGTAGAGCAACTCAAGGAGTAAAATTAATTCGTTTAGACGAAGGAGACGAGATTGCTGCTACTTCTAAAATTGGAGATCAAGGCGATGACGCTGACGCAGTAGCGCTTGACGCAGAAGGGAATCCAATTGTAGTGGAAGCTGAAAATGCTACTAGTTCAGAAACAACTGACGATTCTGCTACTGAAACTCCATCAAATAACGAACCAGAAACGAACCCAGAAGCATAATAATTTATAACTTTACTTTCAATCATTCAAATCATACTAATATGAAACAGATCATCGGAGTTTTGGCAATAATCATGGTTGCATTTGTAGCCAATGCACAAGACTTCAAAAAAGTGCAAACAAGTGTTTTAATCAATCAATTTGATGCTGCTAAAGCTGATTATGATAAAATTGTAGCTAAAAAACCAACGGCTGCAACAACTGCAGAAGGATATTTTTGGAAAGCAAAAATTTACAGTGGTCTTGCAAAAGATGCTGCAAAGAATCCAACAGCTATGGCAGAAGTTAAAGCTGCAGTAGATGCTTATATAGTGGCAGATCCAAGTTTAGCAATTGCTAAAGAAAACGGAACTGAACCATTCTTTGATTTGTATTTAAAATACTTTAGAGATGGGGTAGCTGCATTCAATGAAAAAAGTTGGAAAGTGGCTTCTGTTTATTTTAATGATGCAGTTAAATATAGTGATATCATTTTTACACAAGGTTGGGCGTCAACAAAACAAAAATTTGATACTACTTCATTAATGTATGCTGGTTTTGCAAATCAAAATGCTGGAAATACAGATCAAACAGTTATTTATTATAAGCGTTTAATTGATGCTAACATTAAGACTGCAGACGTTATGGATGTATACAAGTTTGTATTATTGCAATATGTTGCTAAAAAGGATAAAGCAAACTTTGATGCTTTATTAGCTATTACAGAAGCGGCTTATCCAAATGAAAATTGGTTTGATTTTAAGTCAGAGTATATTGAAAAAAATTATACAACCGACGAAAAAATTAAATTATATGAGGAGCAAGTAGCTGCAGGAACTATAACTGAAACTGAGTGTTTAATGTTCGGAGATGCTTTCATGACTGGCAAAAGCGAAGAAGCAAGTGCAGCTGTAAATGAAACTTATGTTTTAAAAGCAGCAGATGCATATAAAAGAGCTTATTCATTGAATAACAAAAACTACGCTGCAGCATTTAACGCGGGTATTAGTTATTACAATCAATTCACTATGTTAGACGAGAAAACAGGTGATAACATTCGTTCATTACAAACTTTGAATGCAAATAAACCAGCTGCTCCAAAAGACCCTAAGAAGAAATTAGCATTCGATGCGGCGTTTAAAGCACAACAAGATTCGATTAAGAAATTAAATATTGCTTTAGAGCCAAAAATTAAGGAGAAAGTGGATGCTTCAATAGAGTGGATAGAAAAAGCATTTAATAGCTTAAAAGACAAAGAAAAAGTAGAAAGAATTGAAAAGAACATCTTGTCAAGATCGGTTGACTTTTTAGCAACATTGTATTCTTATAAGCGTGATAAAACACGTGGAAAGGATCAAAAAGCTTCAGACGAGTTTGATGCTAAATTTAATTATTATGACAAATTACACGACAAATACCAATAGGATTTAATAAGTTTATTCGAATCCCCCTAATAAAAAACCCTCTAGTTAAGTTTACTAGGGGGTTTTTTATATTCTTGGAAATAGCTGAATTTTCTAATTTAACTTATCCATTTAGTCTCTTGTAGTTATGAAAACCTTGTAATTTTTAGCCTCGTTGAACTCTATTTGCACTTCCTCATTGCCAATTTTGAAAATCACATGGGCTGGGAATATTACATTTTGGAACACATAAGTATTGCGTTTTTGTTGGCTGGTAATTGAAGATAAATTCTGATAGGAGCCTAATTGAAAGTTCGCATTGGTTAAAGTTGGTTTAGGAATTTCACCATGAACATTGAATGCACCACCCGAAACACTCTCCATACTTAGTTCAATAGTGCTATGAGGTGGAGTTGCTGGATCGGCCGAAATGGTCACTCCGCTAACCATAAAAGTCTTATTAACTAAGTTATACGGATGCTCATATTCACCAATAAAGACCCCTTTTTTCCAATAGCCACTATGAATAATGGATCCAGTTGCATCCTTCATTTTACCTTGACCTTGAGGGTATCCGGCTTTAAAATCTCCTTCGTAAGTGTATTTTCCCATGGATTTCCCTTTACCATCGGCTTTGCCATTTTTACAATTTCCTTCGTAAACACCTACAAAGTTGGAGTCTAAAACTTTACAATCCTGTGCTAATAAAGGGGTGAAATTGGAGGACAAAACTGCCAATATTGAACAGCCCAATAAGTACGAATATTTAGTTTTATGTTTCATATGCAGTTGAATTATGATTGATATTTTGAGACCAATTGTTTGATTTGATTTAATAAAGCTACAATCAAATTTGGAAGAAAGTATAAGGCAGAGGCATCAATCATATAGTCTAAGAATAAAAGGTTGAAATAAACCATAGGTGTTAATGGAAACTAATTGCTGTAGGTTGGTATAATAACAATACTAATTGAAATAGTCTATTTAACATAATGTTAATTATAAGCAATAATATACAATTTAAATGGAAGGTTTAGTATGATAACAACAGTATGATAGATGGTTATAGATAGCTATATTAGAATGACATCAGATGGATTAGCATGATAACGCTTTGAATCATCACAAGAAGTTTAGTATATTTAAGCATAGAATACATACTTAACTGATCAACAAATAATACTATGGCGAATCATTTATCAAGACGCAAATTTGTACAAGACGCTGGTCTTACAACCATGGCTTTAGGTTTAAGTCCTCAAGTAATTAAAGCGCAATCCAATGCTAAAATGGATAAAGTCCGTGTTGCCATAATTGGTACTGGATACCGTGGACAAAACCATTTAGAGATGCTTTGTCAGCGTACAGATACCGTTATTGTAGCTTTTGCGGACCCTGATAAAGCCATGTTAGCTGACGCTCAAAAGATATTAAAGGAAGCTGGTCGTCCAGCTGCTGTAGAATATAGCAATGGAAATGAGAACTTCAAACAACTGTTGCAACGTACTGATATAGATGCTGTTATAATTGCTACACCATGGGAATGGCATATCCCTCAAGCATTAGAAGCTATGAAAAATGGTATTATCCCTGGAGTGGAAGTTTGTGGTGCTATTAAGTTAACGGACTGTTGGGATATAGTGAATGCAAGTGAAAAGACGGGTATACCTGTTATGTGTCTTGAAAATGTATGTTATAGACGTGATGTATTGGCTGTATATAATATGGTAAGAAAAGGCATGTTTGGGGAATTATTACACTTACAAGGTGGATATGAGCATGATTTAAGGGGTGTAAAGTTCAATAATGGTATTACTGCCTATAATTCTGGAGTAGAATTTGGAGAAAAAGGCTTGAGTGAGGCAAAATGGAGAACAAATCATTCCTTATATAGAAACGGAGAACTATATCCAACCCATGGTTTAGGACCCGTTGCAATGATGGTAGATATTAATAGAGGAAACAGCTTGACCTATCTTTCCTCGGTAGCTACTAAAGCAAGAGGTTTACATAAATATATAGTTAACCATCCACAAGGTGGTGATAATCATCCTAATGCGAAATTAAATTTTAAGTTGGGAGATATAGTAACGACCCAATTACAAACAGCTAATGGAGAGACTATTATATTAACACACGACACCAATTCCCCTCGACCTTATAATTTAGGATTCAGAGTTCAAGGTACCCAGGGTTTATGGCAGGACTTTAGTTCTGGAGCATTAAATGCAGGACATATATATATAGAAGGGATTTCGCCAAAAGCGCATCAATGGGAAAACCCAGAACCCTATTTAAAGGAACATGATCATCCACTTTGGAAGAAATATGAAAAAGATGCAGAAGGTTCTGGACATGGTGGGATGGACTTTTTTGTAGAGAATGCTTTTATTGAATGTATAAAACGCAAAGTGCCTTTTCCTATAGATGTGTATGATTTGGCTACCTGGTATGCGGTAACCCCACTTTCTGAAAAGTCAATTGCAGAACATGGACAGGTGCAAGAAATTCCAGACTTTACCCGAGGTAAATGGAAAAATAGAAAACCAGATTTCGCCATGAATGATATTTTCTAAAAGTCCTATTTTAGAAACAAATAAACATATATACAAATAACGTAATCTAATTAATCTCTATGTCTTTTAAAAAAATAGCTTCTACTACCCTTCTTTCTTGTCTCTTTATTTTTGGTCAATCTCAAATTATTAACAATGAGGCTTCCATCAAATTGGCAAAAGAAACTGCTAAAACCATTTTGAATAATGCATGGCCTAGCGACAAGGAAACTAGTCTTAAATTATGGGATTATGCGGAAGTGGGTTTTAAAGAATCCAAAAGTGCTGCATTGCATGTTGCACATTTGACAGAAGCAGGTTTTAAAGTGGAAACAGGCGTTGCAGGAATGCCAACTGCTTTTGTGGCAACTTATGGAACAGGAAAGCCAGTAATTGGAATTTTGGCAGAATTTGATGCATTGCCAGGATTGTCTCAGGAAGGAATTCCAGAGAAGTCGATTATTGCAGGTAAGAATGCTGGACATGGTTGTGGACATGATATTTTTGGAACGGCATCTGTGTCAGCTGGTATTGCTATTAAAAAATTAATTGAGACAGGTAAAATAAAAGGAACCATAAAAGTATATGGTAGTCCTGCCGAAGAAGGTGGCGGCGGAAAAGTGTATTTAGTGCGTGCTGGTTTATTTAATGACGTTGACGCGGTCATTCACTGGCATCCAAGCAATAAGAACGAAGTAACTATGAAAAGTGCTTTAGCATATAAGTCGGCTAAGTTTCGTTTTTATGGTATCTCGGCACATGCTGCTGCACAACCAGAACAAGGACGTTCTGCATTAGATGCAGTGGAAGCAATGGACAATATGGTGAACATGATGCGTGAACATATTCCTCAAGAAACAAGAATCCATTATGTGATTACGAATGGTGGTAAAGCACCCAATGTGGTTCCAGATTTCGCAGAAGTATTTTACTATGTGCGCCATCCTAAAAGAGACAAAGTAGTTGAAATTTTTGATCGTGTTGTAAAAGCGGCAGAAGGTGCAGCTATTGGAACAGGTACTACAATGAAATTTGAAGTAATAGACGGAACACATGATTTATTGTTAAATAAGACATTGGCCGACGTAATGCAAGTAAATTTAGAAGAAGTGGGTGGTATAAAATATACGGAAGCAGAAGTCACATTTGCAAAAAAATTACAGACTAGTTTACTAGGAACCATCCCTCCTATCGACGACGCGGCTAAAGTTTTTCCATTAAAAATTGAAATGAGTTCTGGTGGTGGTTCAACCGACGTAGGAGATGTAAGTTATACGGTTCCAACTGTTGGTTTAAGTACTGCAACATGGGTACCAGGAACACCTGCGCATAGTTGGCAGGCGGTGGCTTGTGGTGCAACAGAGATAGCAGCAAAGGGCATGTTAAACGCTTCTAAGACTATGGCAATGACTGCCATTGACTTATTTAGCAAACCTATCATTATTGAAAAAGCTAAAGAAGAATTTAAAAAGCAAAAAGGAGATTATCAATACAAAGCATTGTTAGGAGATCGTTTACCAGCTTTAACTTATAGAGATTAAATTATTTCATTGAATCTTTTTAAGAGTTCAATTTGATTGAGGGCCCGAACTAAGTTCTGGCCCTCATATTTTGCGCCATAATAGACATCTCTATTTAGATGA
>Ga0075464_10000130_pt1 | contig 30973 bp, 25 predicted proteins | sample DEB19_08_DNA_5_FD_75068 | JGI IMG/M metagenome (GOLD analysis project Ga0075464, IMG submission 75068) | Aqueous microbial communities from the Delaware River and Bay under freshwater to marine salinity gradient to study organic matter... | ecosystem: Environmental > Aquatic > Marine > Coastal ...
CCATTGCTGTGGCATCGCTGCATCCTGACAAGGGCAACCTGGCTGCCAATGAGCAGATCCTGACTCACGCTGCTCAGGGCAAGCTGAATCTGAGCCCCGATCAGCTGAACACGCTGAAGGCTTCGGTCACCCTGTTGCGTGCTCGTGCCAAGATGGAAGAGAAGATTGCTGCTTCCGGTACTCGTCGTGTCATGGATGTGGTGTCCAGCCAGATCGTGGCCGGCAATGATCCCCTTCGCAAGGTGGCCAAGTCTGCCATGCAGCACACGCAGGAGATCCTGTCTGCCGTGCGTGGCCAGAACTCTGAATTGGCTACTGCCCGTCTGGAAGACTTCGGCAAGTTTGTTCAGCACATGCAGAACAAAGTGGCTGCTTTGAATACCCATTTTGAAAATGGCAACCCCAACGCAGATGGGGTGCAGTACCAACAATTGCAGCCCTCTGATCGTGACTTCAAGCTGTCCACGAAGGGCATGTTTGTCAACACCGGCAAGGGCAGTTCCATCGACTTGGCCCAGTCTGCTGCCATCGAAGCTGAGATCCTGGCCGATGTCTACAACGGCCTGGTGGAGACCTTCCCTGAACTCGGTCAGCCTACTATCGCTGCAGTGCCTCTGAATGCTGCGCTGATTGGTGATGCTGAAACCTTGGCTCAAGGCTTCCGTGATGCACGCAAGACACCTGAGCCGAAGAAAAGCACTTCTCCTGTTGAGCCTGCTGTTTCAGCCGTTGAGGCAAATGTGCGTCGCATGACTGACGCTCAATTGAATGCGCGTTTGGAGAAGACGACAACCAATGATCCATTGTTCAGCGTTTTGGATGCTGAGATGACCCGTCGTGAAGATGCAGCTGTCAAGCAACTCAAGGAGTCCAATGATGCAGACCGAAATGTCGATGGTGAGTCAAGTGCCGTGGTACCTGCACGAGATGTACGGGTGGCAGTTCGGGATGAAGCAGTCGATTCAACTCCTCCAGCAGCAAAGCCTGCTGACAAAGGACGAAGCGAAGCAGTTCCTCAAGCTGTGGAAAAAGGGCGGGACAGCGCCCCCGCACCTGTGGCCGAAGTGCGAGATCCTGTACCTGACGCAGTTGATGCCAGCAAATCGGCTACCCCTGTAGACGGTAGCTTCCGCATTGACATGACCTCTCTGAAGAAGTTTGGTGGTTTCCTGATCCAAGAAGCCCAACTCTTTGCGGAAGGTGATGGTTCCCAGTCTCCTTGGTTGACTGCCGACGGCAAGGTCATCGGTACTGGTCAAGACCACATCTCTTTTGCTGATGCTGTTTTGCCAAACGGGGCCGTCGCCTATGACGAGTTCATGCGTGCTACTGGTGCAATCCGAGCCGCATTCTTTAAGGACGGTGATGCAGGTTTTGTGGCCATGTTGCACACCTACGTTGGGCAAAAGCTGACCGACGCTCAATTGCAATTTTTGGCTCGCTTGAGTGAATCTCAGAGCAAGCTGACCATCATGCAGGGCGAGGCTGACGGTCTGGTCAATCCTGATTACAAGCCAACCTCTTTGGCTGAATTGGGCTACAAGGCTCCTGCTGTGGCCGATAAAGAAGCAAATCTTGATCAAGCAGCCGAGGATGCTTCACGCTATGACGATCTTGTTGATGGGTTGCTGGAAGCGAATGCACCAACAATCACCACTCCCCTGGATGATCTCTATGGAGAGAACAACTTTGCTCGGTCGAGCTTTGTCTACCCAGAAGAAGCCACGACCCGCTTGAGTGCCGAAGAGTCTCCCATCGCTGCTGTGCGTCGTGCACTGTCGAGCGAGACCCGCTTGACTTCTTTCCTCTCTGGTTCGCCCAAGCGAAACACCCTGACTGCTGAAGCTGCCTCTGCATACCAGCGTCTGCTCACGGATACCCTGGCACCGGTGGTCATGGCCATGGAACAGCAGTTGAACGCTTTCCTGGACAGCAACTATTCCAAGAGCATCCAGAAAACGATGCGGGACATCTTCCTGAACAACCTGGAAGTTCCTCAGAAATCTGGCAAGACTCTGATGGGTTCGGAGATGAACCGAACGGCTCGTGCCAAGGTGCTGAACCTGACTCAGCTGAATGCTGATGGTGCCTTGACTTACCAACCACAGATGCTTGAGCAAGCCTCTTTGGCTGCCATGCAGTGGCTGTTGTCGTCGGACTCCTTCACCAGTGTGATGGATGAGTCTGATGTGGCCCAAATGACTGGCCTGTCTGAGACGGTTCTCCAGCGTAACCCTGAGCTGATTGAGCAGTTGACTGAAGGCATGAGCGTTGCTCAGGCCAAGGGTTCTCTGTCCATCAAGATCCGCAAGTACATGGGGCTGAAGTCGAAGAGCACCGCTGACACGGCCTACACCAACGGCATCATCAATGCGATGGCTGCTGAGTTGCTTCGTGCCATGGCCTCTGCTGGACTGATCGAGATCAGTGCTGTTGAGTTGACTCCTGCTGAGCACGGCGTTCCGAAGAACAAGACGTTCAATCGCATCGTCGTCAAAAAGCTGGATGACAAGGATGCTCTGGCATCCTTCCAAGACGCCATCGAAGTGGCCTCCCTTGTTGAGCCCGAAGTCACCAACTACATCGGTGACGTGACCCCTGATGTTGCCGAACGTCAGATGAACAACAACGAGGTGGCCAACACCAAGAACCAAAAGGATGCAATGGGCAAGGAGCAGCAGACCATTTTCTTGCTGAACTTGCCTGTGATCAGCTTCTATGCATCGCTGGGCAAGGACAACTTGCTGGCCATGTTTGGGACTTCGTTGGATGATGAGGATGTGTTCAACGACACTCACCTGAAATCGGTGAAGAGCAAGAACAACTCTGTGACTGCAGCTTTCGATCACCTGTTCGGTGTTCTGGCTGATGTCAGCAACGTGGCCGAAACTGCAGGCACTGCTCTGGATCAAACCCCAATCCGCTACGCCTACAACATGAGCCGAGTGGGTCGCATGCAGATGCTTGGCAAGTACGGCCCACAAGCCAGCAAGCTGGTGCGTGAAGCTATCCTGCCTACCCGATCCACTTTGGATCTGTCCAACCAAAACAGCGAGACATTCACTGCCTACGGTTTGGGCCTGGCTCAAGCTCTCGGTATCAAGGTGCACAACCAACCGGCCGACGTGTCTGTGACTGAGGTCATGGCCAAGCTGAATGGTGGCCTGGCTCCTGCAGTTGAGATGGTTCGTGAGTGGCTCTCGATCGTTGATCTGAATCGTCCTGCTGAGTCAGCTTCTGAGCTGACCGCAGACCAAGTCGCCCAGCTCAAGGATGCCTTTGCTGCTGCCGAGGCTGACCTCTCGATGGTTGGTCTGCACGCCCTTGTCGACTACGCCCGATACCTGGCCAGTGATGATCAATCAGCGTTTCAGACCTCGATCTACTTGGAAGCGGATGGTGTGACCAACGGTCCCATCAATGCCATGGCTCTGATGAGCATTGGCAACTTCACGCCAGCTTGGGTGGGCAATGTGTCCAAGGGTGGTCTGGCTTTTGGCCAAGCCACCACGATGGCTGAGATCCGCAAAAGCGACTCGAAGGATCTGTATCAGGCATCTACTGATGCAACTCGTGCACGTCTGTCTGAGCTTCGGGATTCCCTGAGCCAAGAAGGTACTGAGCAAATGGATCATCTGCTCAACCTGATGTCTCTGTTCAACGCTGATGTGATCTTTGACCCAGATGCTGAATGGGAAAAGGGTGCCTTGAATTTGAAACGAGGCATTGCCAAGAACCCATTGACCATCACGATCTACGGCTCAGGTCAGTCCGGTATCGCAGGCAAGCTGACCTCTGCTCTGGTCGATGAGATCTACGCACGCATGAGCACGCTGCTGCAAGCACAGAAGACCAACCCCAACATTTCTGTGGCTGACGCCATGTTCCCTGGTGATCTTGATGCTGCTGACAAGCTGGCTCGTTTCAGCAAGTCGATTCAGGCATTGACCACCTTGGTGCCTGTTCGTGAGAAGGGCGTTTTGTTCTTCGATGGAGTCAGCCAGCCTGCTCGCAAGTTTGTGCCCAAGACTTTCAGTTTCACAGCCAGTGAGCTGGAGACAATGGAAGCCAACATGCTGGAGCTGTTTGTCAAGCCGATGCGTCAAGGCATTACCGACACGGTTGGTGCCCCCTTGATGGAAGCCGTGGCCACTCTCCGAGATGCTGCACAAGTGCAATCGATCTTCTTGGAAGCGATGTACAAGCAACGCATCGACGAGAAGATGACTGAGAAGGAAGCCAACGATCCGACCTGGCGTCGTGGTGACTTCCTGAGCCAAGCTGAGCTGAACAAGATCATTGCCGATCTCCGGAGCATTTCTCCTTTGGTTCAGACAGGGGATCAATCCTTCCTCATCACCAGCAAACAGACGCTTGACCTTGAAGGTCGTGATCTGGAGTTCGGTCGTGCACTGGACAACAGTCTGCGTCCTGACCCAGACATGTTTGGTCCCGGTCAAGCCGGTGTGCGTGCCATCCCGATGCTGACCATTGGTATGGGCGACGGCATGATGATGCAGCTGTTGGCCCTGCTGGGCTTGGAAGGCACGCTCAAGATCTTCGACGGTATGAACATGCCTCTGGACAAGATTCGTCAGTACAGCGAGCAAGCCAATGCTGCTGTTTACGAATCATGGAAGGGCAACCCTCACGCTGAGATGCTGAAGACTTTTAAGACGTTCGTCGGTAAGGTCTCTGAAGCGACGATCACTCCAGCCATGGTCCCTGCATTGACTCAAACTTTGTTCTCGTCGGCTGAGCGGCGTTCGATGGCCAAGGCCAATGTGGTGCCCAGCAATGCAATGATCATGGAACGGATCAAGCAACTGCAAGGCAGTTTGGAATGGTCTGCCAAGAGCGTCGATGCACGGCACGCTGCTATCGAGTCTCTGCCCGTGTCGGTTGACCAAATGGCCGCTGCCGGAGCCCCACATACTAATGGCCGTCCTGCTTCTAGTCGCATGACGGTTGATGAGGTTGTGGCTGCTCTGAATAAGGCTTACGACGAAGCCATGAACGGGGGCGCAACACCGAAGGCTGTCGCCCCGGCCATTGAGAAGGTGGGCCGTGTTGCTGCTTCTGGCATTCGTGTGTTGTCGCCTACTGCCATTGAATCCCTGTCCCGGACAGACATGACTGACGCACAGAAGGCCGTGTACAGCGAGATCCGCCGATCCAACGCAGTCCGTGGCTACACGGTTGTGGTTGGTACTGCTGAGCAAGTCGATGCTTTCATTTCCGAGACGGGCCGTTCTCCTCGCCCATCTCAGGAAGTTCATGGCTGGATTCAGATTGCCGACAAGACCATCTACATAATCAACCCATCAACTGAAACTTTGGTCCATGAGTTGGTGCATGCTGCTTCATATGGAGCCATTCTGGCCCACTATCAAGGTAAGACAGTTGGTTCTGAAGTGGCTGCTGCTATCGGTCGATTGGAGACCCTGATGGCAGAGTTTCTTGAGACCGATGTCAGCCAGTTCGACCCAGCATTGCGTGCTGCCTACGAATCGGCTAAGGCTGCGATCTTGTCTGCCAATCTGGAATCGGATCAGTCTATTGCTCAGGCTAAGGCACTGAACGAGTTCATGGCTTGGGGTCTGACCAACGAGCAACTGACCAAGGACCTGAAGAGCAAGCCTGCTCCGGTCCTGGTGCGTTTGGCCAAAGGCATCGTTGCTGCGATCAAGTCTCTGATCTGGGGCAATAAGGCTGCACCCAAGGTAGCCGATGACTTCCTCAGCAATCTGCAGTTCAACTCTGGTGTGATTTTCCGCAGCCAGCCCAGCATTGCTGCCGTGGTTCGCAGCGGAGAGCTTCATCATTCGACCGCCTACGGTAGCTCCAATCGGATGGACAGCATTCGTCAGACGTTTGCTCAGAAGATCGTTGATCTGCTGAACACTGAGAAGTGGCAACGTGGTGTCAAGATGCGTCAGGTGGAGGTCTCCCAAGCTGTCCAAGAAGCTGTCATGGTGGGCCTGTCCTTCAACGCTCACGGGTTCCAGATGAACCAACAAGAAGGAACTACCTTCCGGATGGTGTTGGCTGCCCTGGCCACTGAAGCTGACATCGACGCAAACTCGATGGACCGTGCACAAGAGCTGTACACCCATGTTGCCAAGACCTTGATGGTCGAAGACTTCATGGCTGACCCATCTTCGTTGGATCCTCAGATGCGTTACGACGCACAAGAGAAGTACAGCGTGATCATGGGCCAGTACCTGACAACGAAGGATGCCAAGGGCCGCAGCTCACTGCTTCCAGCATTCTTGGCCTTGGCCACAGTGAACGATGAGTTCCGTGCGGTGCTGGCCAAGATGGCTCTGCCCAAGTTCGCCAAGAACATGGACGGTACTTTGGATTCGATCCTGAGCAATGCAGGTGGTACGGTGATGGACTCTCTGAGCCGTCGCCTGGCTGGTGATGCCAAGAGCAAATCGGTTCGTGACTCGGTCGACAACCTGCTGGAGCACATCCGCAAGGAGGCTCAGAACGAACAGACGTTCCTCGACCAGTACGCTTCGGTTTCTGGTGGCATCGTTGATCGTGGCAATGAGATCGTGACCAATGGTCTGCAGGCTGCCTCTGATGCACTCTTGGCCCGTGCTGATGCTGCCGAGAAGAATGCATCAAATGCCTTGGTGAAGGGTGGTGCTCGTCTCGCCAAGCTGGTGGCTCTGGTCGCCAGTGAGAAGAACGGTGCCATCATCTCTGAAGGCATCTTGACCGCTACCAATGCCAAGAAGATGTGGGAGCCTCTGCGGACTTTCATCAGTGACATGGTTGGTCGGACTGCGTCCAATGCCAACGTGTACGACATGATCAAGGCAGTGCGCTCTGCAGTGCAGCAAACTCGTCAGCAGTTCCGTGACGGTGTGCCCCAGATCATCAACAGCAAGTTCAAGAAGAAGGTGACTCCTCAGCAGTGGACTGCCATGTTCAACACCCTGGCCAAGACTGACCTGGCTGTGCTTCGTGGTTCGATGCAGCATGCCGACATTGCAGCCCTGATCTCTGATCAGGCTGCTCGTGATGCTGAGATCAACAAGCTGGAGGCTCAGATCCAGACATCGAACCCACGTCACTGGCCAATCCTGTCGGCCAAGATGAAGCAACTGGCTGTGTTCATGAACACCGGTGTTCCTGGTGTGAACCTGCTCCGCAATGCGGAAGCGATCGGTCGACTCCTTGGCGAGCAGAAGGCCAACAACTACAGCTTGCCCAATGCTGCTACCAAGGCTGCCATCGACAAGCTGGTGAGCCTCTACGCTCTGGACACTTTGCCTGAAGCGACCCGAGCCACAGTTTCTTCTTTGGTTCAAAGCGAAGCGGATGGCATCAACTTCGTGGTTGACTACTTGGTCGGTCAGCGCAAGGAAGAAGTTCGCAAGGCCACCGGCACTGCAATGCTGAATGCCTACAAGGGCTACATCCCTTCGGAGCAAGAAGCCGGGCTGTCCATGCAGATTGCCAGCGATGCTGAGTTTGCCAATCTCCGTGAGCTGGGCTACGTTCGTGTTGCCCCCTACAAGGGCAGCTCTGTCGAACTTGGCCAGGGCCTCAAGAGCTACTACTTTGCCCCGCTGTCTGGTCGTGCTGTGTTCAACCAAGGCATCATGCAGAACGTCCGCCACACTGCAGGTGGTGTTGATGCAACCTCTGGGTTCACGGTTGGCATGACTGCCGGTCGAGTTACCAGCAAGCAGCAGATCGCCCGTATCTTGGACCGCATGAGCCAAGAGAAGAGCACGGTGGAGACCTTCATGCCTGTGTACAACTCTGCCGGTGAGGTGGTTGCTCTGGAGCGGTCGGTTGATCCCAAGATCACTGCCAAGCTCAACAAGAGCACTGACCTGGCTCACATGATCGGTGTGTGGCGTGGTCGTCAAGTTGAAGAAGCCACCAGCCAGATTTACAACGAGCAGCTGATTGACAAGCTGAAGGCAATGTACGACGCAGACATGAAAGAGTCCTCTTCGAACAAAGCACAGTATGTGAATCTGTTGGACAGCAAGACGGCCAAAGAAAATCCAGTCATTGCGGATGCTGTCTCCTTGTTCACGAACGAAACCCTCGACTACATCCGTGAGAAGTTTGGTGAAGACTTCTGGGTCCGCCGTGACATGGTGCGTGATGCTGTTGGCGAGCGCTCTGCTTCTATCGGGGATCTGTGGAATGGTGTTTCGAACATGTCGAAAGACAATCGTGACCAACTTCGCAAAGCTCTGGTGGGTGCACTGGGCATTGACGCATTCCGCAAGGTCGTGACTGCTGAGCGTCTGCTGCAGAACTTCATGGCCGACATGCGGACACTGATCGTGGTCAAGTCGGTGATCGTGCCGGCCGCTAACTTCGTGTCGAACATCTATCAGTTGATCAGTCGTGGTGTGCCAATCCTCTACATTGCCAAGACCATGCCTGCCAAGCTGGCTGAGATCGACTCCTACGCCAAGACTCAGCTCCGTCAGATCGAAGCTGAAGCTGAGCTGCGGGCTGCCACTGGCAATGCTGTTGCTGAGCGGAAGCTGAAGACTGAGATCCAATCGATCAAGGATGCTCACAAGCGTATGAGCATCTGGCCTCTGATCGAAGCCGGTGAGTTCAGCTCCATCGCTGACGTGGGCATGCAGGCTGAAGATCTGGAGCTGACCTCCGGCAAACTGGCCTCCTACGTTGAACGTCTGGTGGACAAGCTGCCTGAGAGCGTCAAGACTGCCGGTCGTTACGCCATGATCACCAAGGACACTGCCCTGTATCGTGGTCTGCAGAAGTCGGTGCAGTACAGTGACTTCGTGGCCAAGGCGGTGTTGTTCGATGATCTGACCAAGCGTCAGAAGAAAACCAAGGCTGAAGCCTTGGCTCGGATCACCGAAGAGTTTGTGAACTACGATCGGTTGCCTGGTCGGTTCCGCAGCTACCTGGAGAACTCTGGTCTGCTGTGGTTCTACAACTTCAAGATCCGTTCGACCAAGGTGGCTCTGAGCACGATCCGGAACAACCCTGTGCATGCTCTGATGTCGATGACACTGCCTGCCCCGGACTTCTTGGGTACGGTGGGCTCACCCATCAGTGACAACATCTTGGCCAAGTCCCTTGGTGATACTCTTGGTTCCTCGGTGGGCACTGACATGGCCTTCCGGGCACCGACGCTGAACCCCTGGATGAACATGATCCACTGACCAAAAAGAAAGCCCCTCATGGGGCTTTCTTGTTTTTCATGCCGTATCGGTAGCCATTCTCGTAGCCCCATTTGAGGTCGCCTCTGGCACGATGGGCATTTTGTGTACCAGCAGGGATCTCAACTTTATTGAGGTGTCGCAGCCAGTTGGGTGGGAGGCCGGCACGAGCATCGTTGACGCCCATCTGCCAGAGACTTGTGTTCATCTTGGTTCCTCAAAGTTATATCCAGAAAAAGAAAAGCCCCCGAAGGGGCTTCTCACATTGCCGATCAGAGATCAGGCGTTCTTGGGACGGCTCAGGCCACCGAACAGGCTCTTGGGCTTTTCAGCCGGAACTTCTTCGGTGACGGCTTCTGCTGCACCGGCGACTTGCTCAGCTTGATCTTGCTGCACCGAGGCCGTTTCCTGGGCCATGGCTGCCTTTTCTTGAGCGTCCGGGGCCTGGGTAGCCAGATCAGGTTGCACTTCGCTGGCGAGCTTCATGGTAGGTGGCACAGCAACAGCTGCGGCAGGCTTGGTGCTCGTAGCACGGGAGATGCTGCCTGTGGGGATTGCGGTCGATTGGCCAGGCTCGACCAGATCGATCGTGGCAGTGATGCCGTTGACACCACGGGTGGCGGCCAGATCGATGCTGAAGGTGGTGCCTTCAGCCAGGGTCAGGCGGGAGGCGACGTAGTTGCGCAGGGCTTGTTCGACTTCGGTTTGGACGAGGATGATCTGCATGGGTTGCTCCTTAAATTGCAGGGTTGGTGGGTGTGAATGGGTGGATCGTGACTTCAACACGGGGCTTGTCTTTCTCAATACCCCCGAAGCTGTAGTTCACTTCTGGAAGGTAGTCAAAGCTATCGTCCGGGATCTTCCCCAGGTTTACGAGGGTGTCGCTGAAGAACTTGTCCACGATGGAACAGATGTTGCTGATGTCACAGCGACGCTTTGTCCCAACAAAGAGTGTGTACTGCAGTCGACACCCAGGCAGAGTGGGCACATCTTTGAGGGCAGCTGCCACTACTTCCCCAAAGTTAACCTTAGCTTTGTTCAGAATCTGGAAGTGTGTGTTCCGATACTGATTCAGGTTCAGGTAGAAGACTCCCTCTTTCGAGACGGAGACTTTGAGGGGTAGCGACACCGTCCACATAAGCTGTGCCCAGGCCGATCAGGACTTGGGGCCGAACAAGCTCTTGCGAGGAGCTGCAGCAGCTTCGCCTGGCTTGGGCGGAGTGGTACGTGCACCACCGGCAGCGCCGTCCTTGATCGTGCGCTTATCACGGGTCTGGCCCTTGTTGCGTTCCAGCCAGGAATCCCAGAACTTGGCTTCGGTCTGGCCTTGGCGAGCTTCGGCCACGGTCAGCTTCTGTTCAGGATGGTAGACCTTGTCCGTCACGTTGATCTCACGAGTCTCGGCCGTGGGCACGTACTCGTCGCCAACCTTTTCGTTCTTGTTTTCCAGAACCTTCAGGATGCCCAGCGAGATGGGCTGGCCGATGGCGGCCACCAGCATGTCGACGCCCTTGGGCAGTTCCTTCTTGGCCTCGTAGTCGTAGAGCTTGATGGTGCGCTCTTCGAAGGCGGCTTCGGACAGGGGAGCACCGGTGGCGATCAGGCACAGGTCGTCGGCGATGGTGAAGCCAGGCAGGGGAACTTTCTTGCTCCTGTCTTCCTTGTTCAGGAAGAAGTTCTCGCCCTTCTTGTTCGTGACCCAATAGGTCTCGCGGAACTCGGTGCCGCCGAAGTCGGCGATCAGGGTCAAGGATGCGGCACCGCCGTCGGACTTGCCGGCGTACAGGGCCTTGATCTTGCCGGTGTAGATGTCAGTTTCGAGGGGGCGGAAACCGCCCAGACGGTCTTGCGATTCTTCCAGACCGTCGCTTTTCAGATTGCCAAACAGAGCACTCATGATGATGCTGCCTTTCTTTGCAGTTGGGAAATAAGGCAGAGAATTCTGCCCCAGGTTCTACGGGACGGTTAGCTTAACCGTAATACGCCCGCAGTCGTTTGAACACAAGGTCCATGTCGTTGTCGATGTACAGCTCGTTGCGGTTCCAAAGACCCATGGCTGACCGCATTTTGCTGCCGGCTGTTTCCTTGGTGACTCGCGTACAGAACACGTACTTGACGCCATCTTCCTTCTCAGCATCAGTGATGGTGAGCAGATCGTTCTCGATGCCTTCCAGTTTCTTGACCGGGATCTGCATCGTGCGCAGGATGGTGGTGAAGTCAGCTTCAACGCCCACCTTGCCGACAGCACCCTTGACAGGAACCCGAGCCTCCATCATCTGGGACTGCTCGTTCAGAGACTCGTCCTCGTGAGCGAAGATGGTGTAGTTCTTCGAACCTGCCTTGATGGCGTGGATCAAGTCACGGTAGAAGTTACCGTACTCGCCCCATGCAGATTGGCCAGTCTTGGTCCCGGCGAATGGGGCCACGTACTGGCGTTCGAACATGTTCATCAAGAAGGTGATGGTGTCGAGCACCGCACCGGTGACGCCAGGTTCTGCTTCGATCTGAGCCACGTACTCAATCACGTCCTTGGCGTCAGCGATTTCGACGCTCTGCATGAAGCGATCACGGAACGGGAGTTCCTTCAGATCGGCATTCAAGTAGACCATCGAACTCTGCGGAAGATTCCGGAGTGATGTCGACTTGCCGGTGTTGGGCTTGCCCATCACCATGACAATGTTTTTGTTCTGGGCCATTGTGATTCCTTTGGTTCCAGCGATTGATAACCAAAGAAAGGGATGACGGTGCACCCCCTTCTTCAACGTGCAGTGAAGCGCTTGGCCACGGTCACGAGGATCGTGCTATCCAATTCATCCTTGTCCAGAGGAGCATTGAGCTTGCCGTTGAACGCATGTACCTGATGGGTGACCTCAATCAGGTTCATGCCGTTGTCCACCAAAGCCAGTGCGTATTTCAGAATCTGGTTGTTGCGATTGCCGCTGGCAATGCGAGAGGCGAACCAACGCTCCAGGTTGTCCAGGGATTGGACTTGCTGGAAGTTCTTGGTGTACTCAGCATTCTTGCTGGTCTTGGGAATGAATGGCAGTGCATCCAAGGTCATGCCTTCGAGATTGAAATGGATCTCTCCATCAGCAAACGACTCCCACTTACGTGAGCGTTGGTTTGCAGACTCGTCAACCTTGAATGGCAGCCAGCCCACCACGTTCGTCATGAACTCCTTGTACTCATCAGCGTCGAGTGCAAGCTCGTAGTTGATGGGGAGCACCAGTCGGAAGCGATCACCGTAACCTTCGGTCTGGTGACGCTTCGTCGTGTAGATCATGTACTTGTAGTCCTTGAGCAGTTCACGAGCGAAAGCCAGATTGTGTCCTTCGTCCACATCGATCACGACAAGGTTGAAACCAACCAGGACATTTTCTTCAGCACGGTGGCCGGCTTTGAAGTGGTGATTGGCCCAGTGCATTCCTTCAGTTTGCACAAGCAATCCGAGTTGGTCGAATGGGACCTTCTCGCCCAGGTAGTTGTAGGCCCAGTGGTCGCTGTAGCTGATGAACATCTCATCGAGATTGGTTTCCTTGAGCTTCTCGCCTCGGAAGAACTCGATGCCATCGACGAACGTCTTCTTGATGATGATGTGCTTCTTGTAGCCCCAGGCCGTGGCCAGGGTCATCATCTCGTTGCGTGCAGCATTGCCGCTCTTGTAGAACGGCAGGGCTTCCAGCAAGTCGGCGTGAGTGACTTCTTCGTCGATGCTGGCAATGTACTTGGCCAGCTTCACGTAGGTCTTCTCACGGTTCAGGATGGATTGGAAAGCAGCACCACTTTCCTCCACCAACAGGATGGCCTGCATCAGGTGTTCCATCTCGATCTCGCTGGAGCGATCCACGAATGCGTAGGCACCAGCCAGCTTCAAGGCTTTGAAGTAGCGATGCGAGATCTCGGCTTTGCGAATCTCTTCGTGATCGGCCATCAGATCAGCTGCCTTTTCGCAGGCGATCTTGTACTCCAACAAGCGAATGCCCACGGGCTCATCAACTGTCATCTTCCAGCCGAAGCGGGCAGGGTCAGCCAGATCATGGAAATGCATGGACCACTTGTCCACCACACTACTGTTGCCGGTTGAGATCAGCTTTTGGTAGATCTCGGTTGGCGTCATCGTGTTGAATGCCTTGCGGTCATGCTGTCCGATACCGAACAGACAACGACGTGCATAGCCGGTGTCAAGGAACGAATAGAACTGGTCTTCGGTTTGGCCACCATCCAGCAGCTTGCTCGGGGTACCGAACAGCAGCATGTTGGTTGGCGTCTTGCCGTCGATCTCTTCACCACGGGTGTTCTCAGCCGTGTTCTTGGTGAGCTTTTGCTTCACCAAACCCTGGTCGTACAGCTCCAGGAACAAGGTCAACATGTCGGTCGCTTCGATCAGATTGGAACCGATCTCGTCGATCTGCAAATTGATGGATCCGCAGTTGGCCAAACGCAGCTTGTGGATCAGCTGCTTGACGGCCGGTGTGGTGCCGCTGTCGAACGTGAAGGGGAATGCACCAGCACGTTTGAACTCGGAGCTGACGCCATCAAATTCTTCTTGAGCATCGGTGCCTTGTCGTGCAGCACGATCGTTGGCGATTTCCCAGAGATGCTTCTCAGAAACCACAGGCATGGTGTCTTCCATGAAGCGTTTCTTGAAGCCCTTGATGAGTTCGTTCTCCATGATGTTCACGGAGTGGCCTTTGCCGAAGCCTGATGTGGCCAAGGCAAGTGCGTAGATGTTCACTGGAACTTCACCACGATCCTTGGTCACAATGGTGGCTCGTTGGGAGCTGGCCAGCTTGCCCAGGAAGTAGCAGACTTCAACGCGGAAGAATCCACGATCGGTGTTGGTGGTCTTGTTGCACAAGACGTCGACAATCTCTGAGACTGCCGGGTGGTGGGTGACGCCGGTAAGGTCAATCATGGTGCGTCCTCAATTCCTAAATCTTCTCTGGACACAAACAAGTTTGATAAGTCAGAGACAAAGGAAGTCAAAGTAATCGTTGTGGTGCCGTCAGAGTTCAACTTACTTTTGGCCGCTTTGTTGATAAAATCAATAACAGCTTTTCTGCGCATTCGTTCTTCTGCTAATTTTTTACGAATTTCATATTGATCTGCTGCTAATCGGTTATTCAACAGTTTTTGTTTAACTAACTGTTGCTCCAATTCTTTGATTTTTTGGATCTTGTAAAATAGACTCATCATTCGAAGTACCTATCTTTCTGGCTACAGATGGGGAATGCCTCGCAGTAGCCACAGCGTTTAGGCTCTCCAGGTTTGGTGATCAGAACGCCCTTGCCTGCTTTGGACGCCAAAAAAGATTTGGCATCCGTGGCATTCTCAAAGTTCTTCGTTGACCGGCCAGATGTCTTGGCCGGGTCAGCATAATACTTGTAGACAGGGTCGGAGATCCACAGTTCCTCATCGGTGCAGTGGGGGATGTCCTTCTCGTCTGCTTCGGCGTACTTGAGGAAGTCGGCCAGCTTTGCCTTGACCCAGTCATCAGTTTCCTGGACGGACATCAGAGGCACGTCTTTGAACTTGCAACGGCTCTGCGGGTAGTTCGGATTCTGCTTGGCCATCATCTTCGACCAATCGGTGAAGATGAAGTTGATCCGGATGAAATTCTCGGTGATGCGGTCCACGCCCAGTGGCTGAGTGCACTCGGCATCTGCAAAGCCATTGGTGTTGAGCCACCGATAGATGCTGCCTTGCAGCTTGTAGTCATCGTCCTTGGTTCCGAAGAGCCAGGTCATGGCAGTCGTGGACTTGTTGTCGTGCACGATACCTTCGGCCACCATGTCGAACTTGCCACCGATGGTGAACTCAATGCCACCCACCATGACCTTCTTGAATGCACGCTGTTCCAGGTAGACAGGAATGCTGTTTGGCTTCAAGTCAGCCACAGCAGGGTTCACCAACACACGATCGGTGACCGCTTTGGGGTAGCCCAGCTTCTTCAAGTTGGTATCTTTGCCGTTGATCCATGCTTTTTCGATGGAGTCATGCAAGGAGTGTCCCATAGCACGAGACACGTAATCCGCGAGATCCATCTCCTGTTCTGCGGAGGGCACTCGTCCAGGCAGAACCAAGTGACGAATTGGCTTCATCAACTTGGTGGCTGAGACGTAGTTGTTTGCCTTGACGTAATCGTATTCGTCATGGACCAGCCACACGGCCAGGGCAAGGGGGATGTTGCTGTTGTTCGTGATGTTCATGGAACACTCCATATTGAATTGGGAGACCGCAGCCCAAAGAAAGAGCTGCGGTCTGGGGTCACGCTTTGCGTTCAGCTTTGCGCAGGATCCGGCCCGAGTAATGGACCATCTTCTGTGCAGCACGCAGCGGGGTGTTGCCCGCCTTGCCAGTGCCTTGACGAGCATTGGCAGTACGCCAGATCTCTTTGAAGATGTTCGCTTCATCAGGAGTGAGGGCAAGGGCATCCATGATGTCCTCACACTCAGCCTGGTAGGGAACCTGTTCTTCACGTTGGGGGTGATCCACCTTCACGAGGTAGTAGTTCACCCGACCACCGGAGATCTCGCCTTCACTGCTCTTGTGAGCTGGTGTGTGCAGGGGTCCGGTCATCGTCAGCTTCTTGTGCCTGTTCGCCGTTGGCAGCAGTCAAGGCAGTGTCCAGTTCGGTGGATGCTTGCTGCAAGGTCATACCAGCAGGTGGCTGATTGAACTCGGCTTCCGAGAAGCAGCCCAGGTACGTGAGGCTCAGCAGCACCACATCCACGACTTGAACTTCCTTGGCATCGACGCCAGAGTTCTTGAAGAAGTTCAGCTGCAGGACTTGCTGAGCCTTGCCCAGGGAGCGTGCCGGCAGGTTGGATGTGTCGCTGATGAGCACGCCATTCAGAGGCACACTACCATGTTGGCCGGTTTCCTTGTTCACGAAGACGACATTGCCTGCGATCAGGAAGTGGTGTTTTTGTTCGACTTGGTCCATGGGGACTCCTTTGTTTGGGCTCAGCCCATTGCTTTGATAACACATCGTCGGATCAGTTCCTCGGATGCGTCGATTGGAATCCCGATTTCCTCGCACCACGTTGGCCAGAAAATGGAGAGTTCACCTCCAAGTTTGACTTCGTCATGCTGGATGTCGGGATGGTCCTGCCACTGCACAGCCTTCACGAGGTGCTCATTGGTGTACATGACTGCGTTGATGTCATCTCGGACAAGCATGTACTGGGCATCGTGAATGTGGGCACATGGCCGGATGTTGAGACGGTGTTCGGATTTGCGAACACCATCCATAAATTCTGCACTGGCTCGGCTATTCAGTAGACACCAAGATTGACCAAGAGCGTTGCCGGCCGTTCGGCCTTCTGCCTCAGCTTCATAAGGTGTCTTGCTGTTGCCACGGATCACCTGTTTCAGTAGTGGTGTGCGGAGACGCAAACCAAATGCTGCGGTGATGTAGCCATCCTTTGAAGCCTGATCCAGTTTGGCTTGCACCCAGGCATCACTCACCTTGTAGAGTTCGTGGTACCGAGCCTCCACCATCAATGCCTTTTCTTTGGAGAAGCCGCAATTCTTGATGAGGGTGATGTACGTGCCCTGGTAGGTCAGTGCAAAGGTTGGTGCCTTGCTGTCTTGTCGATGGGGCTTGTAGAGGTCCTGGATCGAATTGATCTCAGCGACGTTGAAATCCCGAGGCGGGATCTCCTCTATCTTGGCTCCAGGCTTGAGTTGAATTTGCATGGTTGCTCCAATAAAAAGCCGCCCACATTTCTGTAGGCGGCCCCCTGTCATGAGGTGAAGTGGTCTTCCACATTCACGACAGTACCATCTGGTAGGGCGACAGTATCCCCTTGCACCAGATAGATTACTTCGTCACCTTGGGTGACACGAAAAGCTCTCACACCTTCCACTTGTCGGATCAATGGCATCTCTGAACCAAAGTAGGCATAAGCACGCAGACTGTGGCCGTCGTAGCCGTCGGTGTAAACCTTCAGCTTGTTCGGGTCCTTTGTCGTCAAGGCACTGATGCGGTCTTCGAGAGATGCGAAGTCCAAACCACAAAACAACCATCCAGGTGGTGCTTGGAAGCAGCTCTTGATGAGCTTGCCCAAATGGAGTTTGCCCTTCTTGATGAACTTGCCGGCTCCCATGGATTCCAGCAGCACCAGCACAGCAGCCACCAATGCGACTTCCACGTTGGCAGGGAGGTTCTGCAGGTTGGGCTCGCTTGAGCTGAGCCGACCAGACAAAGTTCCACCAAGGTTGAAGTTGCCGAACAGGTAGTGCCAGCCGTCAGGTCCGAGAGCAGCATTCTTCATCGCTGGGATGAACGATGTGAGGATCTTGTTCACGGCACCATAGTCGAGCATGGCTGCAAGGAACTCTCTCACCTCGGGAGTCTTGGCGTGATTGACCAAGGCTTCCAAAGTGTCACGATCAACCGAGGGTTGCTTGCTGTCTGTCAGCCCGATGACTGGCATCTCCAAGATGTCAAACAGGATCTCTTGAAGCTGTGGCCCAGAGTTGGGATTGAAAGTGATTTCCTTTCGGATCGCTTCAGAAGTCTGGCTTGCTGCCAGCATCTCCTGAACCGTCAACCGCTTCTTCTTCCATTCCTGGTTCTTCACCTCGGTGAATCGCTCAAGGCGGGTGTACTCGTACTCCTGGATCAGCTTGCATTGGCGGATCGTATTCAGAGCATGGTCGTAAACCACGGTCAGAATGTTCTCTACCTTCAGGACTTGCTGCATGTTCAATGGCATGCCAGTCAACTGCATCTGGATGATGTCAGTCGTCGCCGGCTTGAACAGACTTTGGTACACGTTCAGCTGTTGATCGTCGACCATTGTTTGGTAGTGCTTTTCGTGCACATACCAAGTGGAGAGGGCGTCGACCAAGTTGTACCGCAAGAGCTTTGGCAAAGGGATCTTCGTGATGTCCTTGATGTCATCGTCGTTCATCGCGTAGTTGCCTGAATACTCCTGAGACTGATCCTTGAGGCCCAGTTTGTTGCCGGCACAGCTGTTGGTGGCCAGGTAGGTGATCAGCTTGGTGTCGTCCCAGCATCGCAGCATGACATCAATGCCTTCGAGCAAGCCTTCTGTGTCCAGCAGGTCTTTCATGTAGAGCTGATAGATCAACACGTACACGTCGAAGCTGATGTTGTGCCAGATCATCTTCTTCAAATAACGATTGAAGAAGTTCTTCAGCAATGCACGCACAGGACCATTGGGCACATTGCGCCCATACGGTGCTTCAGTGGCACCATCGATCGGCTCGTAGTCCACGGCAAAGGCAATGCCTTCGTGTTTGTTCCAGGCCAATGCAATGCTACCAATGCCGGCCTTGTGATGCTTCAGATCGAAGGCTTCAATGTCAGCAGTGAAGTCCACATTCATGGCCAGCAGCTTTTCCAAAGCAGCAGCGATTTCAGTTGGTCCGGATGGGTACTCTTCGTACTTGATGATGTCTGTGCCCGGTGCTTGGTAGCTGCCGGCGACGTGATCAAGCAGAGCATTTATGCCCTGCTTGATCTTTGCACGAACCTTTTCAGGATCGTAGAACACAGCCCGGTAGCTCGGGACGTAGACCACTTTCCATGGACCGAACACACAGTCCAACATGTAGCCCAGGTTTGCCTCAGTCTTGGCAGACTTTGTCAGCACCTTGAAATAGTCGCTGTCAGCAACGATCAGGTACTTGGCCTGGCTGTCTTGGAGCACAGGCAACAACTCGCTTTTGATGAATTGCTTCATCTCCTCGGCTGGCGTCTTCTTCTTGGTCTGGGAGTAGTGCAGGTCACAGACGAGCACGTCATCTTCTGGGATACCAAACGGAGTGAGATATTCCTTTTGGATCTCATCCTTACGGATGGTTGGGACCAGAAACACCAGTGGGTAGGTGACCAGATCCTGTTGTGAGTAGAACAGCTGTCTCATCGTTGCTCCTAGCAAACCAGTCCTGCAACCGAGTAGGCTTGGATCAAAGGCAAGGCTCTCTCGTATGCACGCACAGCATACACATCACTCTCAATGAAGACAGTGTTGTTCTCCAAAGTTCTTTGGAGATGCGAGATCTGGGGAACCAAGTGGATCAAGCACTCAGGTAGCGAATTGCGAATGTCTTGTAGGTCATTGCAATTGATCAGAAGCGGGGTAAGCGCCTGCTTGATGCGAGCTTTGTCTCTCTCCAACTGTGCGTTGTCAGAATCAAACTGAGCCAGCTTATCGTGCAGCTCCAACGCCAAAGTAGGCATTGGGTATTTGCTCAACACTTTTCTTTGAGACTCGTATCGTGGATCCAGATACCTCTTGCCGTGGTGCATGAACCCGAAGGATGTGTCTCCACGAAGGCTTCTGTTTGCATCAGTCAGCTCACTGACTGCTTTTCCCATTCGCTCATTGTCAGGCTGGAAGAGCTTGGCCACGATCATGTCGACCCATTCATGTGCGTTTTGCATTTCGATGATCCTGTTATTTGACCAGACCCCCGTATTTCGAGGCAAGCTCGCCGTAGAAGTAAATCCCGTGGCGAGCCCGGCTAACCGCGACGTAAAGCATACGAGCCGCTTGGTTGGGGTTGTGGCAGGTGGAGATGTCCCCAAGGTCGATGAACACGTAGTCATGACTGCTCCCTTGAGATTTGTGCACCGTTGCTGCATCACGAGGACGCAGGTCAGGGAAGTTGTTCTTCAGCTTGTAGTACATCGGCCAACGCTTCTGCTGCTGGTAGTGCTTGACCAGCTGATTGAAGTGGGCCTTGTCTTCAGGCAGCATCACGTCGTCATACGAACCGTGATAGTCCGTCGTCAACGTGGCTCGTCGACATTCCAGGAAGACATCAGCTTCGATTTCAACCATCTCAGTCAGCAGCGACAGATTGGAGATGGTGACCTCTTCTTCAACTGACAGCATGCAGGTACGCAAGGTGACAGCTGAATTGTTCACCAGACACTCACCCTCAACGTAGGTCGAGTTGATCTGGCGAATGGCACGAACATGGTTGTTGTAGTCCGTGACCCGACGATTGGTGTAGGCCAGAATGCGAGCATCGGCTAAGCCGTTGAGAAAGACCTCGTCGATCTTGGCTTCCATCTGGCCACTGTCGAGATGCTCGATGACGCCAGGCACCAATTGGATGGGGTAGAACTCGCCGGTCTCGACGGTGTGCCGCATCTGCAAATTCAGATTCTGCAGGTGTGGGCAACCAGTTCGCATGGGCTCTGTCAGTTCAAAGAACGGCAGGTTCTGGTTGTAGATCGGGCTGATGGGTTCGTGTACCGGTGCCAACTGACAGTGGTCGCCGACGTACACGATCTTGCACTTGCTGGTGCCCTCACGGATGAAGGCCAGCAATTGGCGATCGATCATCGAGCACTCATCAATGAAGATGATTGTGTTCTGGTGAACAACCCAGCTGTTGGACTTGGTGATCTCACTACGACCTGTGGCGTAGTTGTCCTTCACCTTGAGGTTGAAGAACGAGTGAGCAGTCTCTGCCGGCCGGCCAGTGGAATGGCTGAGCACGTCAACGGCCTTGTTCGTTGTGGCCGTCATTTGGACGTTGGAGTATTCCGGATGCAGCCCCATCAGCTGACAGGTGTGCTCATAGCGGGGCATGATCTCGTCGATCCAGTAGCCCATCAGGAAGGTCTTGCCGACACCGCCAGGTCCGGAGATGTTCAGCTCACGATCGTTGCTGAACAGGAATTGAAAGAAGCCATCGGTGGCAGCTTGTTGACCCTTGTTCAGGGTTTTGGTTTCTTGAGTCATGTGTTGTCTTTCTTGGTTCAGATGAAGTACGCCTGAGTATTCAAACTCAGCGAGCCATGACGGCCTCAATAAAAAGAGGGACCCGAAGGTCCCTCTCTCAAGATGCTGATGTTGGTCAGACTTCGTAGAACACAGGTTCCTTGTAGCTGACGGACTTCAGGAACTTGTCCTTCGGTGCATCAGGTTGGTCGCTGGCCGACTTCATGACCATGACTGGGTACTCCCCTTCGAAGTACACATCAGTCACACCGCGTTCAGCGTGGAACTTGATGCTGGCTTCCTTGTCTGCTTCATCCTTGATGAAGCGGGTCATGACGCCCTCGATGACCGAGTACATGTCTTGGTCAGCGTCAATGCCCATCAGATGGTGGGCACCGTAGGCGAAGACATGGATGTCGGTCAGGCCGTCACGGACGCCGTTGATGTTGATGCGGGCACCTTCTTCGGCTCCCTCGACACGCAGACTGTTCAAGGTCTTCTTGAACTGCTCTGCCGCAGCACTGGCTTGTTTCTTGTCAGCACCCAAGGCCACAAAGACCTCGGCCAGCTCATCGGCAATGTTCAGCGATTGCTTGGCGATGCGGTTCCAGTTGATGGCAGTGGCGAAGCCTTTGGGGTTGTTGAAGGCGTTGTTCATGTTGGCAACCAACATGAAGTTGGAGGGTCCATTGAGGACATGACGGTCACGGGACATTGTTTTTTCCTTGGTTCAGAAGGTGACGGGCATGCTCTTGTTTGATCAGCTGCCTCACGAAGTCCTTGATGGATGTCGTGTTGCTCAGCTGGTCAGCCAACCACTCTTGCTCGTCGGGGTTGAGTGAAAGGAACACGTCCTCCATGAAGGAGCGGCGTGTGTCAGCTGGTGGGATTTTCAGTGACTTCAGGCGAAGTGTGATGGTGGTAGGATGGCAAGCCAGTGCTCGTGCAATCGTCGCCAAGGACAGTCCAACACTGTTCAGGCGAATGATGTCAGCATCAGTGGCTTTGCGGTTTGCTCGAAATACAGAGGACATGGCGATTCCCATCGTGGAAAGAGGTACCCTCAGTATAACTTGAACTGAGGGTACCTTGGAAGTCGGGCATCAGCCCAACAAGGCTTTCAGGGTTTCCCCTGCATTTTCAGGCAGACCCCAGACGGCCCAGCCTTTTTTGGCCTTCTTCTTGAAGTCCAACAGTTCCTGAGCTTTGCCTGGAACACCGGCCAGAGCCTCGTCCCACATGCCGGTGACCAGTTCGGTCTGGGTGATGGGACCTTTGGCGTCCAGCTTCAGTGCCTGATCATCACCGGCCTTGAGCTTGTTGATGGCACGGACATCGACAGGAACGTCACCACGACCCACACCAGCAGCCTCCAAGGGACTGGCTTTCTTGGCGGCAGTAGTTGCCTTCTTGACGGCCACCTTTCGCTTGGCTTTCTTGGCCTTCTTGGAGATGGTCTTGCAGACCTTCTTGACGGCTGATTTCGGTGCACCAGGCACATCCTTCAGTTCATCAGCCAGAGCTTCGATCTCTGGAGGATTTTTAGCCTGGGGCGTGTCCTCAGCTGCGACAGTTGGGCTCTCGACAGGTTCATCACCAGTCATGATTTTGGTGATCTTGATGTCAGTGCCTTTCTGGCCACAGATCTTGACAGTCTCGGTGATGCCGATGTGGTTGCCTGCAATGGCTTGGCCAAGCAGTTCTTCCCCACCCTCAGCATCAGAGATAGGCCGGTTCGTGACGATGGCAGAAAACTGCATCTGGGTCAGTTCGGCGATGATGTGGTAGCCGCAGACGCGCATTTTGTTTGCGTCGTAGTTGGGCACGGCAATCACATCTTCTGGACGAACTTTGGCCAGCACCACCACATCACCACTGAAGCTGTTGATGTAGCCGCGACGTGCCACATGAAGGCCATTGGAGCACTCGTTGCGGCGGTTGTGATCCACCAGAGATGGATCCATGTGCACGTAAGAGCCTACTCGTTGAGTGACCTTCTTGGAGTGCACATCCACATAACCATCACCACGGCGTTCGAGACGCTTGTAGATGATGATCGTGCCGTCATTGGCAATGGGCAGATCCCCACGTTCCATGAAACGCAACAGCTCATCAGGTGTGTGCTGACGTTGGCTACGGACAGCAGCCAGTCGTTCCAGGAAAATGGTCAAGCCCTTGGCATCGCCTTGCTTGGCCGCAGCTGCAAACTGGGATTTGATGCGTTCCACGCCAGTGACGATACCGCCCTTGGGCGTGATGGCCACAATGGTGTCTTCGTGTTTGGTGTGGTAGCTGTCGGTCCCGTCTTCAGTGCGATCGGAGGGGGTGCTGTTCTGGCCCTCGACCACAGGCCGCTGGGGAGCAACCTTCTGTTCGTTGAACTCAGCGGCAGCCACAGGGGTAGCATGCTTCAGGATCTCGGTCACAGCAGCCATGTTCTTGTCCACTTGGTTCTCACGAACACGGTCGGCAACAGACAGGTCACCGACAGCTTGTGGAGGGACCACAGCAGGGTCTTCCTTGGACTTGAACAGGCTTGCCAATTTGGACTTGGCAACACGGAACAGGCGAACAGCACTGTTGGACTTCTCTTCGAATTCCTTCCAGGTGTTCTCCACAGACAAATCCACGTCGGCCCAACCTTGGTTGGCCAGAAGCGGGGTGACGTGTTCCAGCAAGGGACGCAAGCGTTTGTCCCCTTGCAGCAGTTCGACGGTTGTGCCGTCTTGTTTGTACAGGATCGCCTTTTTGGTATCGACGATCACCGCAACAATGCGTGTCAGGTTGGTCATGATGACTCCTAGTTGATGATGAGTTTCAGAATGTCTTTGACTTTCGTCATGGCAGCTTGATCTCCCGAGTGCTTGGTGGAATACCTCTCCAAGTTGTCGTAGTCGAGCAACCCGATCAAAGGATTGGCGATGAGCTTGTCCAGGAACTCCTTGACCTCATCGCACAATTCAATAGCCCTCATGGTCTCTTTGGCTTCTTGGATCTCCTTTTGCGAATGGAACCGGTAATTGTCCTTGACGTTGCGCCAAACGACAATACGAAGTTGATCTTCGAAGGACAAGGATGTGAATCCAGGTACCAACGCGCACAGTTCGTTATTGCACAACAGCATGCAATAGACTTTGCGGATCATCTCGCCTTCGTGGTAGCCCCCGCATTTGGAATGAATGTAGGCGCTTGCGCTCAACTCGTCGTACTTCATGAACTCCAGGATTTCTGGCTTCACAACGATTTCGTTGGCAATACGATCCATCAAAAATTTGCTGATGTCCATGGTGCCCTTTTTGATCTGACGGGCGTAGACCGCTTGGTTGTTGGTAACGGCTCCTTCTGAGCCCCAGAGTGCTGCAACTGTATAAGCCATAGCGGGGTTAAGAAGACCCGTTTCCTTGCGAAGTTCCTTGCTAGTCGAAACTTTCTCAATGAAGGTCGGCTCTGTGATGCGAACTGGGTCTGCTTCAGTGATCAGCATCTCAGTGTTGATGGCCTTGCTCAGACCAACCATCAGAGCATCCATACGAACCAGACCAGCCCGCTTTACCTTCTTGATTGGTTCGGCTTTACCGTCAGCATTCTGAGCAATGTTGGATTTGCGGGTTTGCTGAGCAGATGCCAAACGATTTTGGTACTCATCCTCCTCATGAGGCAGTCGGCCAGTCAAGTTCATCAACTCAATGCCTTCTACGGAACCAAGCATTTCCAGGACGGCAGCCGTCTTATCCTTGATTCGTGGCAACTCAATCACGAAATATGAGCCGAATTGGAATGTGCCGTTGGACTCACTCGTCTTCAGCGTTTTCATGCGTCGGGTGATGACCTGTGCGTTATGGCATACCACCACAGTTGGCTGAATCAGATGAATCAAGTTGTGCGTATGGCACGGAACGTGCACTGCACCCAGACGTTTGCTCTGAATGACGTGTCGCTCACTGGTCAGACCATTGATCTTGTTGCTCATGAACGTGATCATGTTCGTCTTCAGATCAGGAACTGCAGCTTGCAGCTTTTGAACCAAAGGAACCATCACACGCTTTCGCCACCAGTTGGTTGCTGCGGTCTGTTCGCGCAATGCACCGCCACGCACGGTGTCTGTGTAGTACCGATAGTAGATCTCTTTGGGATCTTGCAGCCAAGCCTTGGCTTTGCGTGCGGTGTTCTGCCAGGTGCTTGTCAAGCCACGAGGGATGGTCCCTGCAGCAACCATCCCATTGAGCATGCGGTTCATCACACTCAACCACTTGTTTGTCGGAAGTCTGCTGCCACTGCCGCTGTATCGCAGCAGAACTTCTAGCATGGCGAAGTCCTCAACAGAACTGAGGAACTTCTTTTCATGGATCTTGGGGATACCAGGCACATGCCAATTATCGATGCGCAGCTTGTCTGGCACAGACACGTCAGATGAGATGGCAGCTGCATCAACGTGTTCGATGACCATTTCTTCATGTCGAACAGTCAGCTCACGGTTTTGCATGAGCTTGGCCAAGAAGTCAGACAGCAGCAGCTTCAAGGTGCTGACGGTCAGCTCACTCATGGTCAACGATTCTCGACTGGGCGTGATGCTGATGGTGTCGGGTTGTGCCATCAAAATCAGACGGCACTTGTAGACCTGCTGCAACAAGTTGTGGGTCTTGTTGTAGACCATCTGGATTTCGTTTGTACTTTCTACTGGATAGATCACGTTGCCGTAGCGAACGTAGATTCGATCTCGTGTCAGATGCTCAACAGGCAGTGTTGTGTGGGCCTGATCGTTGATCAACATGAAACCGTTTTCGGCCTTGGACAGGCCCAGAACCGGCAACTGTTCCTCATTGAGCATGGCGAGGATGTCGCCGTTGAACACCACTTGGCGGACCAGGGAATTGATGCGGTAGTCGTTTGCATCGCCTTTCAGATCGATGGTGATCTGAATGCCGGACTCTTCCGTAGGGAATGCGGCAATTTTGGTGACGCTGGGCTTGCCCATCTTCTCAGCAGAGGACTTGCTCATGCTGTAGATGGTGCGAACGCCATCATGGTGGCTGACCACTTCAAAGTGATCGGTGTAGGCAAAGGGGCTTTTGCAGCCCAGGCCGAAGCCACCGGTTTGGCGGCCATCGTTCTTCTTGGTCGATGCACCGTACACGGCGTAGACAGGACCGATTTTGTCGTGGGGGATGCCACGACCGTAGTCACGAATGACCAACTTTTCCTTGTCCAGTGTGATGGTCAGCGGGCGATCGGTACGGCCGCTGTCGATGTGCGAGTCCCAGGCATTGCAAATGGTCTCACGGACCATGGCCAGAAGAGGATCCTTGTACAGCGACTGCGACAGGATTTGAAAGAATGCCGGATCATCAGAGATACCGAAACTGATGTTGTCAGAGCCGCCCAGCACAGCATGGGTGACGTGATCGGACTGAGTTGCAACTTGCATGATTGTTCCTGAATGAAAATGAAATCGCCCCAACATCTTTCGATGAAGGGGCGTTACCCACAAAACGAGTTCAGGGTAGATGTTGGTCGGCTGGGAAGATGAAGCAATGCGCAGATCCTGGCCATGGGGAGTATTTGTCAGGCACTTCCAGAAATCCGCAGATCGGAGCAGGTACTTTAGGCATCTCATCTGCTTTCACAACCACAAGGCCATTGATGGCACAGGCCATGTAGAAGTCTGCGATGTTGCCATTTATCGGCTCCGACATCATGAGCCTGTACGCAGGCTCGATTGCCAATCGTGCAGCGTTGTACTGATCAATGTTCATGGCGAATCCTTTCGTGTGAATGCATCGATCTCGACGACCCAACTCAAGTCCCAATCCTTGCACTCTCCTTTTGGTTCTGGGGCGGCACGCCAGTACGGTTGCGGAGTGATGTCGAATGAAAACGGAATCAGATCTAAACCATTCATGGCAAGTCCCATGAGGAACAAGCCATTCCAGGTTGCATCGTTTTCTTGCTTCCCAGCAAAGTCGTATGCTTGATTCAGCTTTTTTCGATAGACTTTCTGCAGCTCGACCAACGCAACAAGCTCGTTGACTTGCTGGTCGTATGTGGTTTGCTTAGCCTGGGACATGCTCATTTGGCAACATCTTGCGATACTGCTTCCACCCAACAAAGTTGCCATGCAAACTTTGTTCCAACCAGCCATCGTCGTTGTCACCCTCATTGCGGAAGGTGTCGGGTTGTGCTTGATGCTCCGCAGGCGTGGCATGCAATGGTTGGGAGCCCACCAACTTGCCGTACAGCTCCAGATCTTTTTCAATGGGCTGTACTGAGCCACCGAATGCTCTGTAGCTTGTGCGTGCACATCTGGCCACAGAGATCTTGATCAATAAAGCATCCAACTCATGCTTGCTGGGCAATTGGCCATCATTTTTCAGATAACCACGAGCGATGGTGTAGTCGTCTTCCTGAATGAATGGCAGATGCCAATCATCCGGTCCCAACAATTTTGGTGTGCTGTTGTCTCGTGCAGCCTTCATACGAACTACCAAGTCACGAATGGTTGGGTCAGCAGCTTCATGAATTCGCAGAGCAAAAAGGTTGTTGAATTCTGTGCCCGTGATCACGACATCGATGTATGTGTATGGTTCAAGCACGCGATTCACAACTTGCTTATGCAAACCGAGGTCTGCCATGACTTGTGCGTTTTTGGCCGCACAAATGGCTGCAATCTTCCACTCCATCTCTGCACGTTTCAGCTGATCTCCTTCAAAAAGGGCACCAGCTTGCATACCCCCTTGGTTGGCGCCAAACTCCAATGGTCCCCAAGGGTTGGATTCAACTTGATCGATGATCGCTTGACTGGGCCGAGCACGAGAACTGCCGGCACACTTGCTCAGACTACGGTGAGTCATGAGTTCAGAATGAATGCCTCGCCAGTATCGAGCTTTGAAGGTGGTGATGCGTTTGCCGGATGTGCTGATGCTGTCGGCTACGACTTCGACTTGTGCGTGGTGCATGTTTGCTCCTTCGTATCGGGTTGATTGGATGTGATCGTCACTGCCTTTGCTGTCAGATAGGCCAGTGAGATCCACTTGGCCACATTCAACAGGAAATAAGTGAGTAGTCCGACACCAAGTCCAACAAAGAATCCACCACTGATCATTGCAATGATGGCTGCAATGACAACGATGATCCAACGAAGGAACAGGGCGGCGACAACTACAGCGACCACCAGGAAGATGAAAATTTCCATAGGTGCCTTTCGGTTGAAATTAAAAGAGCCCCAGCAAAGCAACACTCAGGCTAGAGAGTTGCCTTGTGGGGCTCAGTACATGGCAAGTCACCGTTGCACTAGACTTGCCGTGCTTGGTGGACACCGGCAGGATTCGAACCTGCGATAGACCAACTCAATGAACAAGCACATCAAATCAAGGCCAGCCGTGGGGGAGGCAGGCCAGGTGACATGATGCGGTGCTGATTGAGCCAGTGTCTCTACCATCTGAGACCATCGGGCCCATTGTGGGTGTCGGTACCGGACGTTACGTCATCCAGATCTCAGCATTGTTCCACCGTCGTGGTGCTGTGCTCTTACGTTTAAGCTATACCGACATTGGTTTGATCTTTTGGGCATTGTAGGTGGGGCTCGAACCCACAAGAGGTCCCTTGTAACAGGGTCCCACGTCTACCAATTCCGTCACTACGCCCAAGGCCGGTGATCAACCAGCCCACCTTGCAGGGATTGCAGCCCCTGCCGGGGTTTATTGGCGAGCGAACTTCTCGCCCATGATCTCGACTTGATCAGGCAACGGCTGGCTGAAGTCCACCTCAATGTCGGCCGATGCATGCAGCAGCTTGACAATGGCCTTGCTGTCCTTGACCTGGTCCCAGTAGGCCGTGAACAGCAGCTTGTTGCTGTGGTTCAAGCGAATGGCATCGACACACATCCAACCAGGGGTGTAGTCCGTGGTGGGCGTTTCAGGCGACATGGCGAAGACGTAGCCGGCGTTCTGCAGCAGGTTGGCCACATGGAAGCGGCCAAAGATGTTCACGCCACGCAGGTCGATGATCTCGATGTCAGACAGGTCAGGCATGCTGCTTTCAGCAACGAATGCATCGACAGCTTCGATGAGGGCCTTGCCGAAGTTGCCCAGGGCTTCTTGGCTGGCCGTGGACCCGGTGTCTGCAGCTGGGGTTTCGACTTCAGCGGTCTCTTGTTGCACAGCCTTGGGCTTCGGGCCAGGCTTGCGACGAACGGTCTTGGTGGCCACTGGTGCAGCCTTCTTGGTGTAGGTACGGGGCATGTGTGCTCCTGTTGGGTTGAGGGTGCTTTCCACAAAACAAGATTGCGGTTAGCGAGCAGGGACTGGTTTGTCCTCTTGGTTCTGGTACTTGCCTTCATAGGCTTTCGCAACGGAGATGCGGTGGAAGAGAACTTGAGCGATACCGGTTCCGGCCGGGATGAGCAAGTCATCCTCACCGTGGTACACCAACTCAAGTGTCAGGAATCCCTTCCACCCAGATTCGATCACGGTGTTGAACACCGAGAGACCACGACGAGCCCAAGTGGATTTGTCGTGGACCACGCCAACCAGACAGGGGGGCATGTCGAATTCTTCAATGGCTGATGCCAGTGTGAAACGACCGTTGGTCATCTCAACATTGCCATGTTCATCAGTCACTTTGACAACACGCACACGAGCATGGCCATTGAAGTGAGTAGTGAACTGGATCTGTTGTTTCAGACGTAGGTCATAACCAGCTTCAGTCAGGCCGTGCGAAGACAAAGAGCCCTTGACCTTCTCGCTCAACATGCCTTTGATGGGGCTGAGTGCGAGTAGATCAGAATCGTTGACGATCATGGCAGCCCTTTCAGTTGGCAGACCAGCCATTGCTGCGCTTCATGCGACGTTCACGCTTGGCCGCTGCAGCTTGCTGGATCTTCTCTTGCTCAGGCAAGCTCAGCTTGCTGTTGGAGCCGATGCGACGAGCAGGCGTGACTTCTGCCACGATGCTTTGCAGAACCTCGCTCAAGATCTTCTTGCGAGACTTGCGGACAGGCTGCACATCTGCAGGAGGATTTTTTTCCTTGGCTGCAGACTTGCCAGTGATCATGGCAGATGCGGCGGACAAGCCGGCTTTGACGCGATTGACGATGCTCATGGGGATTCCTATTTGATGTGGACCATTTGGCCAAAAGGCACGGTCGCACGAGGGTTGTTGTAAACGGCCCAGATGACTGGGACATCGATTGTCAATGGCTCCATGGGAGCGACCCACATATCCGAGAAAACAACGGCAACAGTGGGCTTGTGCTTCTCGATGAAGTCACGGACAGGGACCAGACAAGTGCCACCACGGCCGACAACTTTGATCTCATCAAATGGATCATCAGCAGCGAACTCATCGATCTTTTGGATGTGAGTGTCGAACTGCACGAGCGTCAGTTTCTGAGGATTGAGCTGTTCCTGGATGTACTTCACTTCGCTATTGAAGCGAAGGATGTCATGGTCACTGATGGACCCCGACACATCAAGGAAGAACACGAGATGTTCCAGCCGACCATCATCGGTGAACCGCGATGGTAGGTACATGTCTGGGTAGCGGCGATTGGGGCGAGCCCAGGTGTAGTCTTCATCGAGCATGTCGGTGAAGAACCTCATCAGGAGTTGCTGCCAGGGAATCACGGGTTCAAGGAAGTGCTTGAGAACTTCCTCAACATCACCAGGAATGTTGCCGGCTTGTCCAGACAGCTTGGCTTGTTGGACGGCCTGCACCACAGTGTTGATGACCTTGTGCTCTTCTTCAGAAGTCAAAGGCTCCAGATCTCCTTCGCCATCTGGATCGATGCCTGCACCGAAGCTGCCGCCTTGAGGAGGCGGAACTTGGTTGGTCATGATGAGATCGTAGATCTCTTCTTCAGATAGCAGACGCTTGGCGTCCTGGTCGTAGGTGTGATCCTTCCAGCATTGCTCAATGCCCACGAATGAGTTCTTCTCATTCTCCAGATCGTTGTTGATCCGGATGTCGCAGGCCCAGTTGAATTCCTTCTGGGAACGGGATCCCACCCGGAGCATGTGCATGCGAGCGACGTGCCACAGCTCATGCTTCAAAACGGTGGCCCGAGTCTCACGAGTCAGGGCCATGAAA
>Ga0075464_10000131_pt1 | contig 30888 bp, 23 predicted proteins | sample DEB19_08_DNA_5_FD_75068 | JGI IMG/M metagenome (GOLD analysis project Ga0075464, IMG submission 75068) | Aqueous microbial communities from the Delaware River and Bay under freshwater to marine salinity gradient to study organic matter... | ecosystem: Environmental > Aquatic > Marine > Coastal ...
AGATTGCGCGTTGGTCGCAGCAGTATCTGGACGATGAACTCGCGGGTCGGCATCCGGCGATGGACGAATTGGTGGCTTGGTTGCCTGCGCATATTCCAGCGGCTGATGAAACCGCCATCACCCATGGTGATTTTCGTGCAGACAACATGATTTTTCATCCGACTGAGCCGCGGGTGTTGGCAGTACTTGACTGGGAGTTGTCCACACTCGGCCACCCCTTGGCTGACTTTGCTTACAACGCCATGATGTACCGCATGCCGCCGGACATCCTAGGCGGTATCCGGGGTCTGGATCTGAAGGCCCAAGGACTGCAAGACGAAGCAGCGTATGTGGCGGCGTATTGCACACGCACCGGTCGTGCTGGAATTCCCGATCTCGATTTTTACATCGCTTTTAACATGTTTCGTTTTGCCGCGATTCTGCATGGTATTCGGGGCCGCGTGAAGCGCGGCACTGCGACGAGTGCTGATGCGCAAGCCATGGGCGAGCGCTATATGCGTGTGGCAGACATCGCTTGGGAACAGGTTGAAGCGATCAAGGCCCGTTGACCTGATTTCCGTCTCTATGAGCAAAGCGCGGCAATCCATGCCTGGGGCATGGATTGCCGCGCTTTGCTCGCAATGACACCTTGTTTGGATTACCGACCTCAGTTATTTAACATAATATACATCGTGGAATATATTTTAGTGCAGTGGCGTGATGTTTAATTCAGCTATAAAACGCGGGCCGACGTTGGTTGACGAGTCGATGACGCCGTGTTGCCAGGCTGTCGTATGGTCCCTATTTCAAGGATCCGATCTAGCGCCAAGAACCCTCTTAAACGGCGAAAATTGACGCGTTGACCCAAACCGGACAAACCTGCCCCGCCGTGCGCGCAGACGATTGGTCGAAGGCGCGCTAAGTTCTGGAGATTTATTATTTGACGTCAAGCGCTTCGTTGGTGTGATGACATGGATTACAGGTCTTTGCCGACTTAGAGTTGTTAAGTCTTTGTCAACCGCTTGCTAAACTGCTTTGACTCGAATATCTGCCAAGAACTCAAGCCATCCACTTCATGCAAAGTCCCCTTGCCGCTATGCGCGCACTGCGAATTCTCGTCGTCGATGACATCGAGGCGTCTAGACTGCACATCTGTGACATGCTTAGTCAGTCTGGCCACGAGGTGCATGGCGTTGAAAGTGGCTCAGCAGCGATAGCGCAAGTGCTTGAGCTGACGCCTGATCTGATTTTTCTGGACCTTCTGATGCCTGATCTTGATGGCTTTGAGGTGACGCAAAAGCTGCGGGCCTTGATCACGAACCGTTGGCTACCGGTGATCGCAACCTCATCCTTAGAAGGTGATGAACACTTTATTTACGCCCTTCAGCACGGCGCTGATGACTATCTGGTTCGCCCGATAAATCCAAAACTTCTTAATGCTAAATTACTTCACTACGCCCGAGTCTTGGGTCTCCAGTTGCGTCTTGGGGTACTAGCGCAGCAACAGCGCGACATTCACGACAACCTTCTAGATGCCGTCATCACCATGGATGGCAGTGGGATTGTTGAGGAAGGCAACCTTGCTGCCATCAGCATTTTTGGCAACGGAATTAACCGCATTGACGGACAGCACTGCGAGACGGTTTTGAAGACACCATTGGCTGATTTGCTTGCGCTGCGCGAAGTGTCAATGACCCGATCGAATGGAACAAAATTTCCGGCAGAGCTTGCGTTGAGCCAGTGGACAGAAGAACAAAGGGTTCGCTACACGCTGGTCATTCGCGACTTGACAGAACAACGTCACATTGATCGCATGAAGGACGAATTTTTAGCCACCGTCAGCCATGAGTTGCGTACGCCTCTGACGTCGGTGCTAGGTGCCCTTGGCCTGCTGGCATCTGGCGCCGCCGGTCCACTGCCAAAAGCGGCAATCCCGTTGACCGATATAGCAAAGCGCAATGGCGAGCGATTGAGCCGTCTCATTGACGACATTCTGGATATCACCAAGCTCGAGGGTAACCAGATGGTGCTTCAACTTCGCACGACCTGTCTTGACGGCTTGCTTCAGGAGGCTCTGACCGCCAACCAGGGCTATGCTCAGCGGTCAGGCGTCAAGCTGGACATCGAACTCCAGCTAGGCAGCCCCCAAGTGCAAGTTGATGCTGACCGGTTTTTACAAATCATGGCCAACTTGTTGTCCAACGCCATCAAGCATTCGAGTACAGGCGACACTATAAATGTGAGCTTGGAATGGACGCCAAACCAGGTTCGCGTCAAGGTGCGCGACCGAGGGCCGGGCATTGATCCACAGTTCCGTTCACACCTGTTTGAAAAGTTTTCTCAGGCTGATTCCTCGGATCGACGCGCTCAGAGTGGTACCGGTTTAGGCCTTTACATCACACGCATGCTTGTAGAGCGTATGGACGGGCGAGTTGATGTCGATTCGGTGCCTGACCAGGGCGCCACTTTTCTTGTCGAATTGCCTGTTGTTGACTCTTCTTTGCCAGCGCCAATGTTGGCAAAGAACCCTAGTCATGAGTGATCTGCGTCGGGTCATGTGCGTAGAAGATGATCCTGACATCCGAATGATCATCGAATTCAGTCTTGCCACACTAGGGGGCTACGAGGTTTTTTTGTGCTCCGACGGTCGAACAGCATTAGCGCAGGCACCAAACTTCAAACCAGACTTGGTATTGCTCGATGTGATGATGCCAGGCTTGAATGGCCCAGAGACACTTGCAGCACTGCGCAAGCACGTCGAAATGGTGGCTGTGCCGGTGGTTTTCATGACTGCCAAAGCCATGCCAGACGAAGTCGAGGAGTTGCTGCAATACGGCGCCACCGGTGTCATCGTCAAGCCGTTTGACCCTGTTACTTTGCCGCAGGACATCCGTATTTATTGGGATTACGCCCGTGGCATCTGAGCTAACTGAGGGCCTATCCTCGGCGTCACTGGCCAAATTCAAGGTCTTACAAGAACATTTTGTGGCCGGATTGGCAGTGCGCTGGTGCGCAGTCTCAGATGCAATAACACCCCATGAACTTCAAGCAGAGCTTCACCGCCTCTCCGGCGCGGCGGGGAGCTATGGCTTTGAACACCTGAGCCAGTGCGCCCGTGCGGCAGAGCTGTTGTCGAACGGCCATAAAGCAGCTGGAACGGTATTGGCACTGGCGTTGGCTCAAGTGCAGGTGGAAATCAAACTAGCACAAACACCTGCTCAAGAAGCGCCTTCTGCCGGATGAGGTTAACGATACATTCTGGAGACACTTTATTGATAGTCCAGCTGTTTAATTTGGTTGTGCCAAATCTAAACTGTTTATCAAGAATGGAGAAAAAAGTGATGGAACTCAAGGTAATTATCGAAGGCGACGATGTTTTGGTGATCGAATTTCGTGAGGACAATCTGGATGCGGGCAACGTGCACGAATTCAAAGACGCCGTGCAATCCTTTATTCACGACCGAAAGCACGTCGTGCTGGACATGTCAGGGGTCAAGTTTGTTGACAGTTCCGGACTGGGTGCCCTGATCTCTTGCCTGCGCCTGCTCAACAGTCGGCGAGGCGATCTCAAACTGTGTGCCTTGTCAAAAACAGTCCGAGCGCTCTTCGAGTTAATGCGCATGCACAGGGTGTTTAACATTCACGACTCAAGACAAGAGGCCGTCAGGGCTTTCGCCTGAAGTTGCCATGCACTCAAGAATCAGCCTCTTAGGTCGGCTCCAAAGTGGCGTGGTTTGCCTACTTGCGTGCGTTGGCATTCTGGCAACGTCAGAGGTCACGGCAGGCCCCGTTATGGACCGGGTCAAAGCATCGGGCCTTGTGCGGGTTTGTATTTGGCCAGACTACTATGGCATCAGCTTGCGCAATCCAAGAAATCAACAACTGGTTGGAATCGACATCGATCTATCGGCGGCATTCGCCAAGGATTTTGGTGTCAAGCTGGAATACGTAGACTCTTCATTTGTCAGTCTGAAGGATGATTTGACAAAAGACCGTTGTGATGTTGCCATGTTCGCGGTGGGTGTCACACCGCAGCGACAACAGGCGCTCAAATTTACCCAGCCTTATATGCAAAGCGATATTTACGGCGTCACCACCCGCAATAGTCGTGTCATCAAAGACTGGGGCGACATCGATAAACATGGCGTGCAGGTTGCAGTTCAAGCCGGCACCTTCATGGAGCCCGTCATGGCGGCGGAACTTAAGCAAGCACGATTGGTGGTGATTCGCCCGCCCCTGACGCGTGAGCAGGAGCTTGAATCAGGCAGGGTCGATGTCTTTATGACTGACTACCCGTATAGCCGTCGCTTGCTTGAGAATGCCGATTGGGCTCGCCTGGTGACCCCCCCCAAACCATTTCATGTCATTCCATACGCCTATGCCATCAAGCCAGATGATGATGCGTGGCTTCAGCAACTCGACAGCTTTGTAATACGCATCAAGCGGGACGGCCGACTTAATGCTGCCGCCAATAAGCACGGTTTGACTGAAATTGTCGTCAAAAGGTGAGCCTGCGATAAATATGACCGGCACAGTGCGAAGGCAACATTCCAAAGTTTGGTTGCGAAGCGGGCATTTGCTTGCAGCGGGTGTTTTTTTTGCCCTGCTCACCCTGCTACTTGCTGTGCTGTTTATTCAGTTTTCGAGAAGCGAGGGCCGCTCAAATACCAGCGCCGAGTTGCGTCAAGTGACCACCGCAATGGAAAGACAAACAGGCGCCAGCCTAGACGCGATTCAAGGCCTTTTGCTGGTTCTCGCTAACTCTAATCGCAGCCCACTTGATGCCAGATCATCCGGCCTGATTGACCCGGTCATTGCAGGCGTTGTTCGCGGATTCCCACAGCTCAGGAGCGTCTCCGTACTCGACACTCAAGGTCGAGTTCTGGCAAGTACCTCAACAGGCAATCTAGGGCATGCCGTTGATATCGAGCCATTAGGTGCGGCCGGTAAAGACAAGTCGAAGGTGACCCTAGGCACCGTGCTTAATGGACGTGACTTGATCGATCTCAAACCCATAGGCACATCCACATCACAGTCAAATGTTTTTCCTATGGTTGTGCATCGCAGCGATGAAAGCGGTCATCAACTTGTGTTGGTGGCGCTGATCAATGCCGACTACTTTGCCGCGCAATACGAGTCGATCACCATTGATAAGCGAATACGGGTTGCTCTGACCGATTTTGAGGGCAAGATGATTTCAGCAACGGGCAACGTGCCGCGCGCCACAAGAAGCGAACTTGTCCATTTGCCCGTATTTTCAAAGTATCTGCCACAGCGGGAGTCGGGCGGGTACATCGGTCCCGGCATTGACGATCCCTACGCGTTTGTTGCCTTTTCCACATTACGCCATTGGCCGATCGTCCTAGTGGTTGAGCACTCGTATGTCAGCGCCATGGAAGAGGTGTCACGCGTTGAAAGATGGGTGGCGACCGTGGTGGCCTTGACCTTGCTGGCTATCGTGACGCTAACCCTCGCAGCCATCCGGAACTTGCGCAGTCATGCCGCGATCACCACCAGGCTTAGTCAAGAGGTTGACATGAGCGAAGCGCGCAGCGATGCCGTTTTAGAGTCGTCGATGGACGGTGTCATTACCATCGACTCATTGGGCAAAATTATTTCGTTCAATCCAGCGGCTGAACGGATGTTTGGCCGCAGCAAGCTTGAATGCGTCGGCCATGCAATGGATGCCTTGTTGGTGCCAGAAAGTTTACGGCAGGTGTACCGCGAAGGGATAGAGCGGTTTCGCGTGCCCCATGATTGCCACGCCATCGGCCGACTTAACAGGCGCATTGAAACCATGGCCATGCACAGCGACGGACATCGCTTCCCTGTTGAATTGTCGATTGTGTCGGTCGATATTGATGGGCAACTTTTTTATACAGCCAATGTGCGTGACATCCGGCCACAAAGACTGGCGGCTCAAAAAATGATCGATTTGTTAAGCCAGTACAGTACTGTGGCCTCCAACCTTGAGCAACAAAAAATGGCTCTCGATCAACACGCGATCGTTAGCATCGTTGACCTGCAAGACACCATCATCTATGTCAACGACAAGTTGCTGAAAGCGTCTGGCTATGCCCAGGATGAGCTGCTGGGCAAAAAACTCTATGGGTTTCGAAACCGACTTGCGCCTGCTGTCTACGCAAAAATGCGTGCACACTTAGCGGCAGGAAAAATTTGGAATGGTGAATTGCATATGCGCAACCGCGATGGCAGTTCGTACTGGGTTTCCAGCACCTCTGTGCCTGTGTACGGAAACGACGGGGAAGTTCAGCAATACATCACCATTCAGACTGACGTTACCGATTTCAGAAAAGCCGAAATTGCACTCAAAGAAGCACGTGCCCGTGAGCTCAACGTTGGCAGTCGAATTCAGCAAAGCTTGCTTGCTGCGTCTGTTCAGAATCATTTGCCCGGCCTCTGGTTAAGTCACTTCAATCAGGCATCCAAAGGTGTTGACGGTGATTTCATTGACATCATTTCGCTAGGAGAACACTGCATTGACGTTGTCGTCGGCGATGTGATGGGCAAAGGGGTTCCCGCCGCACTTTTGGGTGCGGCAACGAAACTGCAATTCAGTCGCTCACTCGCCGAGCTGCTTGCCCTTTCGGGTCGGGACGGCTTTTTGCCAGAGCCCAGGGCTATCGTTGCATCGGTTTCGCAAGCCATGACGCCGCATCTGCAGGCGCTGGATTCGTTCATCACATTGGTCTACATGCGGATTGACCTTCAACGCAACATCATCATTTGGGTCGGTTGTGGGCATGAGGAATCCTTATTGATCAGCAACAACGGCGAATCAGTATTGATGGCCAATCAGCAGCCGCCGCTGGGGGTTCTTGACAACAGTGAATACATGCAGGATCAGGTTCCGCTGGCGAGTCATGACGTGGTGTTCCTGTGTTCAGACGGCTTGCCAGATGCCATCGGGTCCGATGGTGAACGACTAGGCCGCGACCGAGTCAACGCAACGCTGCGCCGTTTGGTACGCCAGCACCCGACACCTGCTGCGGCGCTGCATGCATTGCGCCGTGAACTGCTGGGTACGGCCTTTCAAATCAATGACGATGTGAGCCTTGCGCTCATCATGCGGCCAGCCCCAACAAGCCCCAACACCCGCTGTGAACTGCCGATTGAGCTACAGTCCATTGGCAGCCTGCGGCAATTCGTCCTGGAACAAACCCAGCGTGCAGGCTTGCCGGAGGCAGATGCCGCCATGCTCGAGTTGGCTTGCGTTGAGGTGTTCACCAATATCCTGCGCCATGCAAAGGGTTTGCTGCCGGGGGCACCCGTGGAAATTACTGCTAAATACGCAGGGCAAGCTCTGGTGCTCGACATCATCCATCTAGGCGATGCATTCACACCTCCTTCTGCGACGGTGGTGCCTGATCTGTCGACCTTTCCAGTAGGCGGCTTTGGTATGACGATCATTCGCAGCGCTTGCAGCCAGCTGGATTTCTTGCACCACGAAGGCGTGAACACCATCCGTATGACACACATGATCACCACTTGACCCCGGTAGTCGCCTTGGCAGGCGTGCTGTGTATGCAAAGTTGACACAACTTGGCACACGAGATCGATTGCAATACAGGCTTAGGGTGCCTGTCACCCCCGGCCTTGCACTTAGATTGCCTCCCCTATGAAGATGCGGATCGACACCTTGCGCGGTTTGGCTTGCCTGTTGTTGGTCGCCTTTCACGTAGTGGGCGCTGACCCTGACCATGGTTTGCGGGTAAATGACGGTGCCCTGCGGTGGCTCAATGACGGTCTGGCCTACCTGCGCATGCCTTTGTTCATATTTTTATCCGGCTTGGTGTATGGCTTTCGCCCGTTCGACGGCGATAGCCAAGCATTTTTGCTTGGCAAGGTGCGCCGACTGCTGGTTCCTATGCTGATTGTCGGCACACTTTTTGCGCTGTTACAGGCCTTCACGCCCGGAACTAATTCGTCCGTGGGTGCATGGTATTTGCTGCACATACTGCCCGTTGCACACTTTTGGTTTGTTGAGTCTTTGTTCTGGGTCTTCCTCTTGATTTGGGCACTCGAACGCTGGAAGCTGACCAGCAACTGCAAGGGCTTTGTGCTGACTCTGGTGCTGTCGTGTGCCCTGTATTTAACGGTTCGTGGCTGGCATTGTTTGAGTGTTGATGGCGCTATTTACCTGATGCCTTCTTTTTTGCTGGGCTTGGCGTTCTCGCGCTTTCCACTCATGCCTCATCTCACAAACGGTTGGGTCCAGTTGGGTTTGACTGCTATCGCCATCGGCGCCGCAGTGGCCATGGGAATGCCCACCCCTAACCCAGACAGGCGCACCTTAGCTATGCTTCTGATCGGCATGGCTTTGTGCTTGCTGTGCCTAGGTTCGACGCTGGAAGTTCCTTGGCTTGCGAGAATCGGGCGCCATTCCTACGCGATCTATCTGTGGCACGTTTTCTTCACTGCTCCAATCCGGATGGTGCTTCAGCGGTTCGATGTTGATGGCAACTTCTATCACCTTGTGCTGGGTGTTTCATTGGGTTTGCTCGGCCCTGTGTTCATTGAACGCATTTTTTCGAAATTCAAATGGCCAGCGCTGTTGTTGCTCGGCACAAACTGCAAAGCCCCCAAGTTGTCTGATGTGAACGTTGCGAAAGCTATATCCGCTAATTCAGCGATGGCCATGGCTTGGCATAACGCAGCCAAGAAAACCCTCACGTGATCCCAGCCTTGTTCCACTGCGTTCAAGATACCAAAGTGAGCGTTGATTCAAGCGCAGCCTGGCAATCCACCGCCATGATCACCCCCGTGGTCCTCTGCGGCGGCTCCGGCACACGGCTTTGGCCGCTCAGCCGCAAGAGCTTTCCTAAGCAGTTTGTGCCGCTCATCGGCAGAAAGAGCCTGCTACAGCTCACGCTGGAGCGGGTATTCCTTTTAAGCAAACAGGTCATCTGCGTCGCCTCGGACGAGCACCGGTTTCTGGTCGCTGAAGCCATGCAGGCCTCCAAGGTGCAAGGCACGGTTTTGTTAGAGCCCGTGGCGCGCAACACAGCCGCCGCCATGGCCATCGCCGCGTTGGCTGCTAAATCAACCGATTTGCTCCTGTTCTGCCCCTCAGACCACCACATCCCAGACGTCGCAGCCTTCGCGCTGGTGGTTAAGCAAGGCGTTGCCGCTGCTCAAGCCGGCGCCATCGTCACCTTCGGCATCTCTCCCACCTTCCCCAGCACCGCCTACGGCTACATTCGCCAAGGAGGCAAACGGCCAGACGACGCATTCAACGTCGAAGGGTTTACTGAAAAGCCAGCCCAAGACAAGGCTGAGGCCTTGCTGCTGTCAGGCAGCGCACTCTGGAATGCCGGCATCTTCTTGTGCACTGCCCAAACCCTGCTCAACGCTTTGGGACAACACGCCCCCGACATCTTGCAAGCCTGCCAACAGGCCATGATTTTGGCCACACAAGACGGCAGCTTTGTGCGCCCGCAAGTACAAGCTTTTGAAGCTTGCCGCTCAGAGAGCATCGACTACGCCGTCATGGAGCACCACACCAACGTGGCCGTGCTGCCCTTTGCCAGCGCCTGGAGCGACGTCGGCAGCTGGAACGCTGTGGCAGACCTGACCCCAGCCGATGCCCAAGGCAACCGCATCCACGGTCAAGGCTTTGCGCTGCACGCCAACAACACCTTTGTGCACGCGCCGCATCGCCCAGTGGTGGTCTTGGGCACGCAAGATTTATTGATCATCGACACCCCAGACGCTTTGTTGGTAGCAGCCAGCAGCCACGTGGAGCAAGTCAAGCAAGTGGTGGCACGCTTAGATGCAGACAACATCTCGCAATCAGTCCAGCACAGAAAAGTCGCTAGGCCTTGGGGCGCTTACGACAGCGTCGATGTGGGCGAGCGGCACCAAGTCAAACGCATCACCGTGCGCCCCGGCGCCAAGCTCAGCCTGCAAATGCATCACCACCGCGCCGAGCACTGGATTGTGGTCAAAGGCACGGCGCTGGTTACTCGCGGCGAAGAAGAAATCTTGTTGACTGAAAACCAGAGCATCTACATCCCGCTGGGCTTTAAACACCGGCTTGAAAACCCCGGGAAGACCGACCTTGAGTTGATCGAGGTGCAGTCAGGTAGCTACTTGGGTGAAGACGATATTGTGCGGTTTGAGGATACCTACGGGCGCGCCCACGCAGAAGTAGACAGGAGTCATCCAGCCGCTTCAAACGATTTTCTTACTGCTGAAAAATAGAAATCAGGTGTTTTCCAATAGAGCGCTGTACTGCCACGCACCCATGGACACTCTTTATCAATCGAACACCGCCGCAACCCAATATTGGCAAATGTCGCATTGGGTCTGGCCGCCCTGCTGCTGATTTTTTCATTGCGGGTGGTTTTAACACATGCCACCGACACCCTGCTGAATTGGCGACTGGGCGGACTGTCCGTCGGACGTCTGCTGGAGTTTGCAGGTATTGGCTTGGTCGTTCATGGCGCGAGGCTGAGTTTGAACGTCCACTAATCTCGGGCACAAAATGTATGTGACGCGCTCTGCATCAATCAATTTTTCCGATCTGCTTTTTCGGGGCGTCAGCGCCATCAGTACAGATGGCGTCAAGTTCACACTTTGGCGATGATTTCTGTGCAGCTGCTCTTTAACATCTTCCCGTATGAATCCATTCAAGACGACACCGCTACGGGCAGGGCAGCCATGATCGTTATCAGCGCCACTTTTGTCGCCGAACCGTTGGCAATCCCCTTGGCCTTCATGCTTGCAGAACTTGGAATTCAGCAAGACATAAAATTTGCGGCTTATCACCAAGTTTTCCAAGAGCTTCTCACCCCCAGCAGTGATTTCGGGCAAAACAGCAACGGCACCAATATGGCGCTGATACGGCTTGAGGACTTCGTCCGAGAGGCGCCTGCTGTCGATGCCGCTTGTCAAACAATCACCCAGGTTGCAGACGAGCTCGGCACGGCACTGGAGCGTTTTGTTGCAGGCTTGAAGGGTCACCTGCTGCTCGTCGTTCTACCACCATCACCGGTTGTGCCCGTTGCAATTGTGGCGGCCATTGAGGCCGCCAATGCACAGTTGCTGGCGTGCATGGCTATGCGCGACAACATTCAGGTGATCACACACGCTGAAATTGAGAATGTCGACGGCACACAACAGTACGACGCCATTCGAAATGAGTTGGCGCACATTCCATTTTCAGATACCTATTTTGCGGCACTCGCGCTCGCGCTTTCGCGTCGCATACACGCATGGTTCACACCTGCCGCGAAGGTGCTGGTGCTGGACTGCGACAACACCCTGTGGAGCGGAGTCGTCGGCGAAGATGGTGTTGACGGCATTGCCCTTAGTCCGCCTTATGTGGCGCTGCAGCAATTTGCCGTGGCACAACAGCGCAAAGGCGCCCTGCTCTGCCTTGCCAGTAAAAATACTGAGGCCGACGTGCTGGAGGTTTTCGCCAGACGCAGCGACATGCATTTGCAGACGGGTGACGTGGTCGCTCACCGCATCAACTGGCTGCCCAAAAGCACCAACCTGCGCGCACTGGCACAGGAGCTTAATCTGGGTCTTGATGCCTTTGTTTTCATGGACGACAACCCGTTGGAATGCGCCAAAATGCGCGCCGAACTGCCACAGGTGGTCACGCTGCAGGTCCCGCCAGAGGCCAAAATAACCGACTGGCTGGGTCGCATCTGGGCTTTTGACAAACAAGTCACCACCCAAGAGGATAGCCGCCGCACACAGCTGTACCGTGAAAATGTCGCACGCCGCTCGCTCGAGTCCAGTGCGGGCGACATTGGCGAGTTCCTGGCTGCGCTTGATCTGCAGGTGGATATCCAGAGTCCTCAGGCAAATGAGTGGCTGCGCATTGAACAGCTGACACAACGCACTAATCAGTTCAATTTCACCACCCGTAGACGCTCAGCTTTGGAACTGAAAGCGCTGCTTGCGCAAGGTGCCGAGGTGCTGCGGGTGCAGGTGAGTGACCGGTTTGGCGATTACGGCTTGGTCGGTGTTCTGATCGCGCAGCCGCAGGGCGATACATTGGCGGTGGACACCTTCTTGCTGAGCTGCCGCGTGCTGGGCCGAGGTGTCGAGCACGCCATGCTGCGCAGTCTGGGAGAACGTGCAGCCGCGCTCGGGCTGTCCACGCTAGAGTTGAAATTGATCAGCAGCGCACGCAATGAACCGGCTCGCGCCTTTGTTGACAGCGTTGCCTGCAAATACGCTGAAGCCAACAATGATGGTGCTCGTTACCGATTGCCGGTGGCACAAGTGCAATCGATCCAGCACCGTCCTGGCCATGATCCCGATGCCGTGGTGCAGGCCCGTTTAGCAGACGATCGCAAGGGTGCAGAAAACTCAGTCATGAGCAGTGATGATGTGTCACGCTCACAGCGCTACACACGGCTATCCAGCGTCTTGGTCTCAGGTGATACCCTGCTACAGGAGATTAGTTTTCAGCGGCGATGCACGCGCACGTTAAGCGCGCCGACTACACCGGCTTCGTCACCCATCGAAATTCGATTAAAAGAATTGTGGGAAGAAATACTCTCCATAGACGGTCTCGGCGTAGAGGATGACTACTTTGCGCTGGGCGGCACATCGCTACAGTCGGTCAAATTGTTCAGCGAAATCGAGCGCCGCTTTGACGTGCAACTTCGGCTGACCACCATACTGACCGCACCCACTGTGCGTACCTTGGCTCGCTTACTGGAACCGACAGCGGCAGTTGCCCGCAGCGGTATCGTGCCGTTGCGAAGCGGTCTTAATGAAAATCTTTTTTTGGTACATGACGGTCTGGGGGAAACGCTTCTGTATCTCCATCTGGCCCGACATCTGCCAAGCCACTTGTCGGTATTTGGCATTGAGCCGCGTTGCTTGCCTGGCATACCATTGGCGCACACCCGCATGGACGACATGGCGGCTTACTACGTGCAGAAAATCCAGTCGATTCAGCCCGTCGGACCCTACCGTTTGGGTGGCATGTGTGCCGGGGGCGTGATTGCGTATGCCATGGCAGCCCATTTGCGAGCGCAAGGTGAGCAAGTTGAATTGGTCACTATTTTGGACGCTGCAACACCCCAGGCACCGCAAAAATCCGGACGGACTGCTGGACGTCGACTGTCACGCATGCGCTCGCTGTTGCAAGTCAACGAGAGCCAAGTAGCCACATGGAATTCCGCATTTGTATGCGCGGCTGCGGTGTTGAAAAAGGCTTCTAATGCGCTGCACTACGAGTCTTCAGCACTATTCCTCAGAAAATCTGTGCAGTTGCGTTTTCGACTGTTGCAAACGTTGTTGCTGCGTGACTTGGCCTGGCCGCGCTGGCTTCCAGGGTTGAGCGTGGGGCAGATCTATTCAGAGCTAGCTAAGCGCTACGTCCCGCCAAACATGTCTGATGTGCCAGTCTTGTTGGTGCGGGCCTCGTGTGGGAGTGAGGACGATACCCCGTACAAAGACATCTACCGAGACGATGATTTCGGTTGGTGTAAGGTGGCCAGCCAACTCACCTTGGCAAGCGTTGCAGGGGGTCACGCCAGCATGCTGCAAGAGAGCCATGTGGAATCTCTTGCCGCGGTTTTGCTTGCCCACCTGCCAACATTGACCCCTTTCCACAGCGGGAGCGCCGCTTGACCAGGGCCAGTGATCTTGACTCGCCGCGTCGGGTCACCGCAGTGATCGTGACCTACCGCTCGGCGGCTTTAACGGTTGACTGCTTGCGCTCGCTTGAGACCGAACGTTTGCACAGCGGCATCGACATCACCGCCGTGATCGTCGACAACGCCTCAGGGGACTACCCGGAGATCGCCGCGGCGGTCACGCGCGAGGGTTGGGACGACTGGGCGAAGCTGATTCAAGCGCCACATAACGGTGGCTTTGCCTACGGCAATAACCTGGGCTTTGCCCACGCCACGCAGCATTGGAATCCGCACTACTTGCACATGTTGAATCCGGACACCCGTATCAAGCCGGGAGCGGTGCGCGAGTTGGTCGACTTTCTGGAACGTACGCCAGCTGCCGGCATTGCCGGCAGCAGCTTTGAGAACGGCGACGGCAGCGACTGGCCAATCGCTTTTCGCTTTGGCTCGCCGCTGAGCGAGATGGAATCTAGCCTTGGTTTTGGCCTTGTCTCACGGCTTTTGGATCGTTGGCGAGTGGCCCGAGTCATGGGTAAGACCGAGCAGCAAATTGACTGGTGCGCGGGCGCTTCAATGATGCTACGTCGATCCATGCTGGCGAAGACAGGCGGCATGGATGAGCGGTTCTTTTTGTATTTTGAAGAGACTGAATTCTGCTGGCGTGCGCGTCGTGCCGGGTTTCAAACGTGGTATGTACCCAGCAGCCGCGTGATCCACATTGCTGGTCAAAGTACTAAGCTGACCGAACGCGATGCGGCCCCCAAATGCTTACCCGACTATTGGTTTGAGTCCAGACGACGGTATTTCCAGATGACGCTGGGTTTGCACCAAGCCTTGCTCACCGATATGCTGACACTAGCTGCTGGAACCATAGGGCAGATCAAACTAACCCTGCAAGGAAGACGAGACAGAATTGTGCCGAAATATCTCTCGGGCGTTTGGAAACACAGTGTGCTGCACCGAAGAAACCGTGCCTTGGCCGAGCCCCTAACGCCGCGCTTAGCGGCTGATCTCAGCACACCAATGGCTCACTAGACCTCGCGCTTGGTACGCACCCACCCGGAGCGGTTGTTGAATAAATAGGCCAAGTAAACGGGTATCTTCCGGAAAGCGTAAAGAGGGGTTTTCATCAACTCCTGCGCGTTCAACAAGTGCCGCCCATAACGCCACCAAGTCAGACCAATGGCAAGAAAAAAGCAAACCACCGAGGTGCTGAGCAAAGCGGCCGCAGGCAAGCAGACAGGCCAAAGTATGGCAGCTAGAACTGCTATGGACTCAGCAACCATCAGAAGTAAGAAATACAATGCCACAGGCGGAATTAATAAGTCCAAGGCCATCACGATCAACGCCGGCTTGCGTGACTTGAACGCTGTCCCAAGCAAGCGCGGCAACTCCTCGGTCATGGTGGCCAAGTGACCGTGCTCCCACCGGGACTTTTGCACTTTGGTAACGCCGTCGTCATGCGAAAAATGGCTGCTTACCCGAACCTGTGGCAAAAACTGGGGCTCATAGCCAGCCAGCGCCAACTCCACACCAAGCTTCATGTCTTCGGTGATGTGGCCGGTGGCCAGTTTGGCGGTGGCCATCAGCGACCAGGGAAGTGCCATGCCGGTACCCATCAGATGGCAAGCGCCACCCAAATGAAATGAACCCAGCGGACGCACATAGTTCTTCATCAGCATGGCAAATTCCAGCACCTTCAGTTTCAGGCTCGCACCGCCACCCTTGCTCAAATTGAGCATCTGCACGGGCTTGCCTGTCGTTTGGCAGTGTTGCGCGATGCAGCTGACAGCGCCGTCTGAGACCACACAGTCGGCATCAACAATCAGCACGACCTCAGGCGGGACGTGGGCGGTGCGCAGACAGTCAACCCCGAAAGCCAGTGCGTAACCCTTGCCCCGAAGTTGTGCATCGTGGCGTTCGATCACCTCTGCGCCCGCTGCACGGGCCAACGCCGCAGTGTTGTCATTGCAGTTGTCGGCAATGACTAGCAGCCGGTCTGCGTCGCCTAGTTGGCGCTTCAAGCATTCAATGGTTGGGATCACATTAACGGACTCATTGTGAGCCGGCACCAGCACCGCAACCCGTATCGCTCGCACCGGGCTTACGGCAAGACTTGGCCTGAACGTGCCCCTTACACGCAGTGCCGCCACAGTCAAAATCAGCAAAGATAACGCCGGCAATGTGATCGGGATGATGGCGATAGAAAGCAAAATTTCAGTCATTTGAAATGAGTCCTTTTTGCAACCAGAAATCGACCCACTCTCAGAGATGAGGCAATTCCGGTGCGAGGCGGGGGGGGTGACGGGCACCCGATGCCTGTATTGCAATCGATCGCATTTGCCAAGTTGTGTCCACATTGAAAAAAACGGGACACCCATCGGCGCAGCAAATCTTGTGTCTCAACATGACACAGTCTGGTGACACTCTTGTTCAGCGCTCGCCCTTTAATGGGCCGCATGTATACAAGTGAGCTGCCAGGACGTGGCATTAATCCAATTCTTAGCCTGCGCAAGCACTATCAAATCAGTTCGCTCATTTGGTTACTTGTGGTGATAGCTGGATTGCCGGTGGTGTGGCTTAAAGGGCAGAGTTATTACGCCACTGAGTCTGTGTTTCAAGTAGCGCCCAACTACATGAAAACGCTGTCAACCGACAAGGAGGTTGAGCTGCAGTCCAATTCGCAATACCGTGAATTTGTCAATCAGCTTTCCAGTACGGTCAAGCGCTACGATGTTTTGCAACGCGCTTTGAAAAAATTGCGAGATGCAAAGATTGATATTCAGCCCAGAACCCTGAGCGAGCGCAAATATATTGAGCAGCTACAAAAGCAGATCATGGTTCGCGCAGTACCCGATACCTATATGGTGCGGATTGCTCTCGAAGGCCCGAAAAAGGAAACGCTAGCCGAAATAGTCAACGCGGTCACCACCGCATTTCTGGAGACAACCAAGAGCGAACAAATATACGGCTCAGTCGAACGCCTAGAAATGTTGCAAGCGAACGCTGAGCAATTGGAAAGTGAGATTGTCCTACTGGAAGCACAGCGGGTGCCGCTTTCCGAGTTGCTCGGATTAACAACATTTGGCGACAACGCCGTCAATCCTTACGACAGCATGCTGTTTCAGGCACGTGAGAAATTCACCACCGCATCGATCGAACGATCCCAAGCTGAAGCCACTCTGCAGGCATTTTTGAAGCAACGCGAAACGCCCACGTCCGTAGGACGCTCATTACTGGAAATGCGCCTGCAAGACTTTGGGTTGCAAACGCTCAGAAATGAGGTCGTCAAACGGTCTGAAGAACTGGCGCGAACTGCGACCGGACTAGAAGACAAACATCCGGCCAAAAGGCCCGCACTGGCAGAGTATGAGTCCATCAACAAACAGCTGAAAGCCAAGGAGTCGGAGTTTGACAAGGCTGCTTTTGAAAATGTGAAGACACGGCTTGTTGCATCGGTGGGGCAGACTCAGCAAGTGGAAGCAGAAATCAAACTGCGCCTGAAAGAAATTGAAGGGCAATCATCAACCTATGCCCGAAATTTTCAAAAAGCCATGCGCCTGACCAGCGATATTCGCAAACGTGAACAAGAGCAAAAAGAGGTTCGTGACCGGCTCAACTTCTTGCAAAACGAGAGTGGTGCGATCGGCTTTGTACGCTTGGTCACGCCGGCCCTGCCTGCAGAAATGCCGATGGGCATCGGTAAAACCAAGCTGTTGCTGATTGTTTTACTGCTCGCAAGCGTGCTAGCGCTGGTAGCCGCTGTTGCGCTGGACTTGGTAGATCGACGAATCTACACCGTCAATGAAGCCGAGAAACTGACAGGCATCCCTGCAGCGGGTTGGCAGTTGGCGGGCGGTGACCGACCATCTCAGATTTTTGCCAAGGAACAAACTCGCCGCTTTGCTTCTGCGCTGATACGCAACAAGACACGATCCGAAAAGAATGTCTTCTCTTTCACGTCAGTCAAAACAGTGGGGGCCGCCACGACGGTCATATTGGACACGGCGGCCGCTCTCAAACAGCTGGGCAACCTAGTACTGGTGGTCGATGCGAACAGCTTTTCGCCAAGTGCCACGTTCAATGCAGGTTTGCCCGGCTTATCCGACTTCCTAGCAGGCGAAACCACAGTTGACAACATTCTGCAAGCCATCCGCCACCAAGACCTAGAACTGGGAGGTGTCGGCTTTGGAACGCAACTAGGAACTGGCGTGCAGCGACTCGACTTACTCAAACACGCTGTAAATACTTGGGCTCAACAGTACGACTTTGTTTTGATCGATCTACCGCCACTGCTGCTCAGCGCGGATGCGGAGCTATTGATCGATGCGCTGGGTCAAGTATTCATGGTGTTAGAGGCGCAATCGGTCAGCAAGGGTGAAGTGACCCGCGCCAAAAGGGTACTGGAAAAAATCGACCCAGAGGCAGTCGGACTGTTTGTCAACAATATTCCCATGTTCCAGGGCGGTGGCTATATGCGGGAGTTGATGGTGGAAACTTTGACTAAAGCGAAGTTCAGTGACTTCATGAGCTTGTCAGGCCTGCGGCTTCAAATTGAGTTGCTGTACACCCAATGGGTGCAACGTCGCAACAAATAGATGACAGAATATAGCGTCTTCATCTCGATGCTGGTGGCCATCGTGGTGCTAAGCAAAAAGGGCTTGGAGCTTGCCTTCTTGCACGTCTGGATTCCTTTTTTTCTGCTGCTGCCCTTTGTCTTCTGGATTCACGTTCCCCTGCTGTCGGATTACAACTTCATGTCGGCCGCCATCTTCCCGATCCTCTTTGTCTTGCTCAAAGACAAGCTTCGCCAGATTCGCATGGGCCCGATGGAAGTGCTGCTGCTGCTGTATGTCGTGTTGCGGGTGGTCGTTGATTTCTTGAGCCGTGGCTATTCGGATGCACAGCACTACGCGCACTACTTAGTGGGCTCTGTTCTTGGCCCTTTCTTGCTGGCGCGCTACTTGATCAACAGCAGGCGCATGGACATCGAAACATCCAAACGATTTGTTCTGATGTTCTTGTTGTTGTTTCCGGTCTTTCTCTATGAGGCCAAGTTCTGGGTCAGCCCGATTTATCGGCTGATTTCTCCTTTGTTTCCGCACGCCTACAGTTCGGTGTCCATACGCTGGGGGATTGCGCGTACAGCTGGCACCTTTGAGCATCCGATCCTCGCCTGCATCATGATCATTGCGGTCTATCGAATGCACCGTTGGCTGTCGTGGCAAGGCGTGTGGGATCAGCTGCAGACCGGCTGGCTGGGCTGGATTCAGAGGCAATCCAAACGGTTTCCCGTTGCTTTTAAGCACCAGATATCCATCGTATTGATCACGATGGCTGTGATGACTATTTCGCGCGGACCGTGGATTGGTGGCTTTGTTGGCGCAGTGCTGGTGATGGTCGGCAATGCCAAAAACCGCAAGCAGTGGCTGATGATAGTGATCTTCATCCTGCTGGTGGGCGGGATCGCAGGTCAAGTCGCGCTGGATGCTTACATCACACCCAAAGAAGGTGAAATACTCAGCTACGAAGCTCAAACCATGCTTTACCGCAAGGTCATGATTGAGCAGTACAAGGGCTTTCTGTTTGAAAAGATGTGGTCTGGTTGGGGCCTGACCACCGTGCCCAACATTCGAGGCATGGAATCGGTCGACAACGCTTTCTTTTTAATGGCGCTGCAACACGGTATTTTGGCGCCAACCCTGTTTGCCTTGATTTTTTTGTACGCCATCGTATCCCAAGTCAAGTTTGGTCTTCAGGCGCCTGCCAGGGAGCCTCAGATTGGTTTTACCTTCTCTGGTATTTACCTCACCTGTTTCATCGCCTTCAACACCGTGTACATGGGAGCCCAGACCGAACCCATGCTGTTTTTGTTGCTAGGTTGGGGCGAAGCCATCAAAAATCGTCTGCCTGAAGTCAATTTAATGCCCGGAGCGCAGATGGAGGAAACTTCACCAAAGCCAACGTTCCGGCGCATTTTGATTTGAGTCTGAGGCCACATCAGAAACGCTCAGGCATGGTGTGGCAGACATGCTGCAACTTCGGGTTGTTGCAAGGTGTTTAGCAGTCGGGTTGCCGCGTCGTCCCAAGCGTAACTGCGGGCCTTGAGATAGGCCCGGTCTGAGCGCATCAGCCACTCATGGGTTGATTCGCGGCACAGGGCCACAATCGCAGTCGCCATAGCTTCGGGTGACTCTTTAGCCACCAAAATCCCAGTGCCATCGCCCAGTAAATCTTGCGCTGCGCCCACAGGCGCGGCAATCACCGGCGTACGGCACGCCATGGCCTCCAATATGGGCAGGCCAAAACTATCCAGCCGTGAGCCAAACAGCCATGCATCGCAACGCGCGTAAATGGCTTTAAGCTGATCTTGTGCCGGGCGGTAAAAGTAGTCAGTACTGCTGGGCAAGGGCAAAGCTGCTGAGGGCTGGTCGGCACCGAACGCCACCACGTTCAAGTTCGGAATCTGCTGGCGTGCCAATTCGCAAGCGCGCGTGCAGATGTCGGCACCCTTGGTGGCTGCATGGGCATAAATGAATCCAACTGTCGGCGCGACCTGCCTCGTTCGCTGGGGGGCAGTGAACTGGTGCAGATCGACTGCGTTGGGCACAACGTGAATACCTGTCGCCCCCAGTTTTTCTTCAATGGTGTGCTTCAGGTCTGACGAGATGGCAATTTTCAAATTCGGTAATTGCAACGCGGCATGCACACGAGCCACCATTTTCGGGTCAAGCCAGATTTCGTAGCCCTGAATCAAATGCACTTTCCGGCCTTTGCACTGAGGCATGGCGTGCATCCAAAGCGCAGTTTCCCACCAGGTGGCTATGACGATGTCGGCGTCTGGCACATCGTGTGCCTTGATGGCGCGCGGGCGCTCCAATATCTTGTGCGGTACACCGGACAAAGCGATGTGGCCGGTTTGTGGCGTCAAGTGATTTTTCAGGCTTTGCCAGTCCCGCTTGTGCACAGTGCGTAGCATCTCGCGGGGACTCAGGCGATCTGTTGCACAGGTGACCACTAGCACGTCATGGCCCCGCGCCATCAGTTGCTGCGCGTAGATGGAAACCACGCGGTTGCCCCCCGTCAGGTTGTCGGATGGCAATAAGAAAGTAATGCGCACGCTCAGCCCTTACCGAAAGAGTGAGCTCAGCGCTGCATCCAGAGCCCACCCAGCCAGCATGCCAGTAGCCAAGGCCGGTAGCCAAACACGCTCAGACTGCCAAGTCAAAAGTCCATGACGGTGCTTGAACCAGAGTGATACCGGCCAACTGACAAACTGGCTCAACACCACGGCAGCAACGGCACCCCGCTCTGCGCCCCATGCATAGCCAGACGGCACCAATAAAAGCAGGCTGCCGGCACGCAGTGCATTGCTGGCACTCACCCATGCCGGCTTTCCTTTGGCAAACATGAGTTGCTCAACCACTTGGTGGCGCACGGCCAACATGCCCAAACCGAGCCATTGAAACATCCAACCGGCCTGCTGGTAACGAGGGTCATAGAACAATTGCACCGCCCAATGACCTGACATAAAAATACCCCCCGCCATGGTCCCCAGAAAGACATCCGCAAGTTGTTGTACCCGGATGTAGACACGGGCGGCAGACTGACCATCGGTGAGCAAGGACTCGCTCAAGGCCGAGAAGATGACATGGGCGTTGAGGCTGCCATAGACACCCAGGATGGCGAGCAGCAAGGTACTGGCGATCGAAAAAATACCGAAACTAGTCGTGCTCAGGCTGGCACCCAAGATGAGTTTTTCACCATGGGCGGCTAAGAAACCAATCACCGACGAGACAAATATCCACTTGCCAAAACCGACAATCTCCACGGCACAAGAGGGATCCCAACACGGCCAAGTCGTCTTGCCCGGCAAATACCAGTGACTCAGCGCCGTTTTTGCCGTGGTCGCCGCTATAGTGCCGACCAACAGACTCCAAACTGAGTGCGTTGCGACCGCAAGGCCAACGGTGACGACAGTAGCAAGAACTTGGGAGGCCACCTCAAGACGGGTCAGATAGGCCACCTTTAGCGACCGCTGAGCACTTGCCAACTTCATGGACTCCAGCCCTTGCAGCAGCGCACACAATCCAAACACAGCCAGCATCGGAGGCAACCGAGCATCAGCGTAGACCGTGCCCGTCTGGAAATAGCCGGTGCCCGCACTCAGGTGAAAACCGGCGGCCATCAGCAGTATGACCGCGCACAACAAAACCCCTCGCACCAATTGCACAGTCCACGCTGTACCCAAAAAACGAGACTGCAATCCACGCTCGCTTTTGACCACGCTTTGCCAGACACCTAGGTCGGAGAACATGACGAGCGCAAAGTACAGCGTGTTGACTGCTGCCACCAGGCCAAAGGCTTCGGGCAGCAACAAACGGGTGAGGATCAGATTGCTGAATAGACGCAGAGCCTGCGAGAAAATATTCCCCCCTACCAGCCAGCCAGCGGCCCGGAGCATGCGGCTGCGAAGCGATGCAATTGGCACAGCGGAGGTGACAGTGCTCATATCGCTGCGCAGGTAAAACCAGCAAAACTACGACTGAGCTGCGACACATTGCGATTGAAGTCAAAGTCGGCCAGCACCTTGGCATGGGCCGCTTGGGCCAATGATTGCCGCAGGGCCGGCTGCTGTATCAACCGGCGCAACTGATCGGCCAGACTGTCTACATCGCCAGGGGTGGCCAACAAGCCAGTTCGCTCGTGTTGAATCAACTCTGGAATGCCATTGACGGGTGTGGAAATGCAGGGCACGCCGCTGGACATAGCCTCCATCAACACCACTGGAATACCTTCTGCCAAGCTGGGCAAGACAAAGATGTCGGCATGTTCAAAATGCACGCGCACCGCCGCCTGGTTCAGGGCGCCGGTCAGGTGAATGCAATCCCCCAGTTCGTGTTGCACTATGGCCTGTTGAATGCGTGCGCGGTCGGGGCCCTCGCCCACCAGCGTCAATGAGAAATCCAACCCCTCATCCCGTAAGCGAGCGCAGGCGTACACCAGCAAAATTTGCGCTTTGGCCGATGACAACCGGCCAACGCAAAGCAGCTTGACGGCGCAAGCTCCTGCATCGCGCTGCGCGTAGCTAAATTGCAACGGGTCTACCCCCAATCGGCAAACCTGCAACTTGGCCCAGTGCTCGGGTTGGCTGATACGCATCAACTGCCCTTTTGCATATTGGCTGATACACACCACATCATTGGCGTGACGCATCTTCAGCGGCAGATGCTGGCCGGGCACATCATCAAACTCATCGGGGCCATGGATGGTGTACGACAGATGGCAGTGGGTCAGGTGCTTGACCAGCACACCGACGGTGGCGCCAGCGTTGCCAAAGTGAATATGCAAGCGTGTCAGGCCACGCTGCTGCATCCAGCGGGCCACCAAAGCAGCTTCGACGGTGTAGGCCAAGCCATACAACCAGCGGCCACCTTTGCCCAGACGCAGACCCAAGCGTAGAGTACTGGCAAGTTTGATGGGCGTCCTGCCCAGCCAGTACAGCATGGCGCCCAACGCGCCAAGCCAGCCCTGCGCCTTAACAAAAAATGTGTCTTGGGCTTCCTGTCGCTCATAGCCTTCCATGGCGTCTGCAGGGCGATCAGGCTGATTGATGGACGCAGTAAAGATGGTGTGCCCCAAGGCCCGCAAGCGATGTATTTCACGCAAGATGAAGGTGTGTGAAATAGCCGGGTAACAGCTCACCAGATAGGCTATGGGAGGGCAAGATGTGCTCATGCTGATTCAACTTCTAGATGGCTAAGTTAGTGAGGGGCTTTGGTGTAACGATTTGGCAGGAACACCACCCACAATTTGCTGCGCACCAATCGGCTTGGTCAGTACTGCATTGGCGGCGACCACACTGTCAGCCCCAATGCTTGCCCCCATCAACACACTGGCGCCACGACCGATCCAGACGTTCGGACCAATGTCAACAGGTTGGCTGATGTGCCCGCTATGGCGAGTGGATTTAGCGTCCAGTTTGTGATTGGCATCGCGGATGCTGGCGTACTCCCCGACCATGCACCCTTGGCCCAGCACCACCCGCTCGAACGCCACGATATGCACGCCACGCGACAGCACGACACCATCGCCCAGCGTAATCGAACCCTTGCCTTGGGTTTCAAGATAGACGCCGGGGTAAATCAGAGCACTGCGGCCGAAATGAATGTTGCGCGTACCGTGCAGTTCAATGCTGCCCAAGATGACGTTGGACGGATCCACCTGCCGCCCAATTCCCTCCTGCAACCGCGCCAGACTCCAGGCCCGCAGCCAGCGCTGCACAAGCACCCGCTGGCACCAAGCAAGAGGCAAAAGTGCCCTGACCAACACCGCCTTGATGCTGATCTCACTGGCGGTGTCTTGCTTGTAGTCAACCAACGGTATTTCAAAATCCTGCCGAGCTGCCTGGCGCCATTTTATTTGGCCAAACAGAGCCGGTATTTTTTGAAAATGGGCATGCACTGCGTACTGCGCGCATAGCAAGTGCTGGCCGGGTGCCTTCCAAGCACAGCGCTGGGCTGTGCGAATCAGGTTGAGCAAGGCCAAAGCTACCAGTGTCATGGCTAAAGCAGGGTCTAACCACGCCGATGCCAACAACACCACAGGTGAGGCGGTGAAAAGCACACCGTGGTGAAAGTCTCGCCGCGACTCATGCTGCCAAAGTACATCGCCACGAACACGCATGCGCTGAGCGACCTCGGCATAAGCCATGCCAGATCGGTAAGCGCGCAACCAGTATGCCCTGAAAGAGTTGATCGCCAAGTCGTGCTGGGTCATGGGGACATCTATGTGCTCGATTTCCCATCCAGCAGCGCGCAGGCGAGCACACAACTCAGGTTCCTCGCCCGCGTTCAGCGTTGGATCAAAGCCATCCACCTGCGCCAACGCGGTCCGGCGCACAAGCACGTCACCACCAAAGTACAGGGTCCTGCCCGTGGGGTATATCCAGTCCAAGTCGAGCAGTTTGGTATAGAGCGATTGCTGCGGTCTGGACTCGCGCCGATGTCCCCAGGCTGCGCACAAATTGGGCTCGGACAGTGTGCGCAAAGCATGCAGCACAAAGTCAGCGTGCAGCTCTGTATCGCCATCCAGAAACAAGACATATTGACCGAGCGCGGCTTTCCAACCCAAGTTGCGTGCCTTGGCGGCGCATGGGCTCACATCGTCAAGTATCAGCACGCTGGCACCGAGTTTTTGAGCAAGGGTGACGCTGGAATCGGTAGAGCGCGAGTCGACATAAATCAACTCATGGCGACAACGGCCCCAGTTGGCTAGACCAATCGAGCGCAAGCAACGCTCCAAGCGTTCGCCTTCGTTGCGCCCGATGACCACCACGGAGACACCGACCTTGGGTGAGTTGCTTGAATTCACGACGGGAACTCTCTGTGTATTTGTGAGTTGACTACTTCAGCAGCGTCTGGACTGCAACGCCAAAGGTCAGCACGGAAAGAAAGGGCGACAGTTGGCGCATGACGTAGCCGGTTTCCCCCAAATTGCTTTTAGGAATGAAAATCACATCGCCGTCTTCCAACGCGTAGTTGACTTTGCGCGATACATCGACAAGGTCTTTGAAGGCGATAACTTCAACCTGTTGCGCACCGGCCCGATAGATCCCGATGTGCTCTGGCGCGGCGTCATCATTCGGGCCGCCAGCTTGCGCTAAAACGTCCAGCAGCGTCATCCGAGGTGTCAAGCGGTAAGCACCAGGTTTGGGCACCGAACCCAGCACATAGACCGAAGTGTCGGACGAGTCTGGAATGAAAACGATGTCGCCCTTTTTCATGCGCATGTTGTAGCTCGGGTCGCCATTCAACAAGCCCTTGAGGTCAACCCAAATCAACTTGTCGCGCCCGCGCATGATGGCGCAGCGTGTCAAAGACGCCTGCTTGTCTAACAAGGGCATGGCCCCGGCGCTGGCTAACACTTCAGCCAAGGTGGGCGGGTTGGCAAACTTCTGCACACCTGCCCGCTCCACGCGCCCAAGCACTGTTACTTGGTTGGAGGTGTATTGGTCTACCGCCAATGTCACGTTGGGTTGCGTGAAGAACGCCTTCAACTGCATGTCGATGGTTCGCAGAGCCGCTTCACGCGTCAAGTCATTTAGCAAGACATCGCCAATCAGGGGGACGGTGATCTTTCCATCAGGTCCAACCACATGCGTGCCGCTGACCTCGGCTCGGCCGTATACGGACAGTTTGACGATGTCGCCACTCCCTATCAGGTAAACCGGATCAATCGACTCCTCCAATAGCGCCAGATCTTCCTTGGAGAGCAATTTGGCTGCGCTAGGCTTGGCTATCGGCTTGAAATTGGGATTCTCTATGGCGCTGTTGGTCCCCGAAGGTAAGCCTCCTGAAGGCCCCGCGCAACCGACCGCCATGAGAGAGATACCCAGCCACACCAGCCGTGCGGCTTTGAGAATGTTGTGTCGAGCTGTCATGAAGATCGATACTACGGGCCTACCTACAAATTGCGTGGCAGAAGTGTGAACTCACAGCGGCTTGTAAAGGTCGGACAGATCTTGTAGCCGTACAAGGTCGTCAGTCAGGGTCTGCGGTACTGGCAAACTGAACTTGCGGCATAGATCAACGATCCTATAACGCCAATCGTGATGACCTAGGCTGTGGAAAATGTTGGAGCGCCGCTGCGCCGCCATCTCTTCATTGCGTGACAACATTGCGTCCAATTCGTCGGCGGCGGCATGCGGGTCTTCTGATAGCTCAAGCGTCGCACCCGGCCAAAACAGCATTTCATCAGCCATGCGCGACTCCGGTCGCCGCCCCGCCACAATACAACCCGACAAGAGCGATTCAAGCCAACGACTCGTCACCATCATGGAGCGCGGGCGTCCGCCCTGCGGCTCTACGTACAAGTGGAAAGCCAGCGAGATTCGGCTTCGCTGCAGCAACTTAAACAACATGCCGCGCTCCAAAGGAACAGTCGGCCCGGCGAGATTTCCCAACGGCGAATGAAGGTACAGATAAGGCGAACTCGCAACGTGAAAGCGCTCTGAAAAAGAGGCTTGGTAGCTTAGCGGCGTACGGCCAAATCCCATGACATCAATCTCACGATGCTTGTGCTGACGCGGCACCCAAGTCAGGCAATCGGCGCCTTGGTAGACCTGATGCACTGAAATCCCATAACGCGACATCGGGAAGTCGATGTCCTCGTTAGCCGTCACGGTGATGGCATCAAAAAGAGCGGTTTCATTTACAAAACCGTTTTGAAAATAAGAGTCAGTCACGAAGCCATAAATCTTGCTGAATTTTTTGCGGCAATCAGGAATGGCCTTGACCATGCCCAAGTCCCCTGGACCGCGCGCCACCACAATTAATACGTCGCCACCGATGGTCTGTACTGGCTCAAAGTGGGCTTGGTGTGGGTGTAGAACACGATTCAGCCACGGCCCTTGTGTTGGCTTTGGCGACAGTACCTCTGCGTCGAAATACTGGGCCAGCAACACGGCCAACTCATCAATCGCAACCCAACCGGCATGGGGTGTTGCAAGGCCGGCATAAAGTACCGTGATTTTCATACATCGACACGGTCAAACCTGTAGCCGTAGCCATAGATGGGGGTGAGCTTCCAGCCCTTGCTGCCATCAAGGTGCAATTTTTTTCGCAATCGGCTGATGTGGGTGTCCACGGTGCGGGTGTCAACATCGGTGTTGATGCCCCATATTTTGTTCAACAAATGGTCTCTCGACAAAAGTTTGCCTGGGCTCTGGAACAGGTACACAGACAAGTCGAATTCTTTTTGGGTCAGCATGATGGCCGTGCCGTCGATGGCAAGCCGGTGCCGGTGAACGTCGACTTCAAAACAGCCCAGACGAATGACCGGCAAGCCACCTGGCTTGACCCGCCTAGCCACGTTTTCAAAACGTGCCAACAACTCCATGGGCTTAGGCGGCTTCACAACAAAGTCATCAGCGCCCATGGACAGAGCGGTAACCACGGTGGCCTCGTCATCTCTTGAAGTTACGACAACGACTGGAATGTCCCAGCCCAAGTTTTGCCGAACCCATTGCAGCACGTCAGCCCCTGTGCCGTCTGGCAGCATCCAGTCGATCAGGATCAAATCGAAGAGTTCTTTTTTGGCGCCTTCAGTAAACTCCGCGGCGGTTCCGAATCCATGGCTGCTGTGTTGACCACTGCCCACCCACAATTCGAGTAAAGCAAGCTGCTCGGGATCGTCTTCAAGTATTCCTATGTGCATACTACGGCGTTCTTTAGCGTGTGCTGGTCAGCATTCACGTGGTTAAAGCGGGAGAGACCCGTTGCGCCACCTGCTGCAACTCATCTAACAGCAAGTCGCAGTCAATCGGCTTGACAATGTGCTGATCGAAACCCGCGTAGAACGCTCTTGCGTCGTCCTGTGCTGTGCCATAACCGGTCACCGCGACTAACCTTGCTTCGGCCTGCTGCGGTATCGCTCTAAACCTGCGGGCCAATGTGTAGCCGTCCATATCGGGCAAGCCGATGTCCAAAATGGCCACATCAAACCGCCTCTGCTCGGCCTGTCGCAAGGCCCCCTGCCCACTGTGTGCAACATCTACCCGGTAGCCTTCAAATCGCAGAAGCATCGCCAGCGGTTGCGCTCCATCTGGGTTGTCATAGACCAACAAGATGTCCAATGATTTGGCCTCGGTGACCGGCTCTGGCTCTGGCTCTGGCTGAGGCGTCGTCATACTTGCCGACGCCGTCGCCCTCAGAGGCAAGGTCACGCTGAACGTGCTGCCGTGGTTCAAGCCCGCGCTGTGCAAACTGACTTGACCGCCGTGCGCTTCGACCATGCTCTTGACCAAGGACAGCCCCAAGCCCAGACCGCCCTTCTCGCCGTCGGTACTGCGTTTGACTTGAACGAATTGTTCAAACACTTCACCGCTCATCTCTGGCGTGATGCCGATCCCGTTGTCCTGCACGCTCACTCGGGCTTGGTCTTGCATCGCCGACAAGGTCAATGTCAACTCGCCTTTGTGCGGTGTGTAGCGCACGACATTGATCAGTAAATTGGTGACCACCTGTACCAAGCGGGTTTTGTCGCCCAGCATCCACACTGGCCCAACGGGCAAGTTCAAGACCAGCCGGTGCTCGCGGTGTTTGACCATAGAACGCACTTGTTCGACGGCGGTTTGCATCACCTCGACCAATTCAACCGGGGCTTTCTCGATCTCGACCTGTCCTCGGGTCACCCGCGAGACGTTCAGCAAGTCACGCAGCAGATGCGTCATGTGCGCGGCTTGGCGGTGGATGATGTTGGCGTTCTGCTTCATATCCCGCGTATCCAGCCCGGGATGGGCCAGCAGTCGGGCAGCAGCGCTGATTCCAGCCAAGGGATTACGCAGTTCATGGCCGAGCATGGCCAAAAAGTCATCTTTGCGTCTTTCCGTTGCGGCGGTCAATTGCGCTTGCTTTTGCTGTGAACTCAGTCGCTGGTTTCCAAGCCAGCAGATCAACATCGCCGCAATGAAATACGTGCCGAGCCGCAGTTGCTGGAGTGTGTCAATATGCCCCCAATTGAGGCCAAGAAAATAATAGATTACAAACCCGCCGAGTGCCGAGACCAGCACCGCAGGCCGAAAGCCGTGATAGAAAGCGGTGATCGCGACAGGCACCGTCATTAACGAAAACGGCGCATCCAGGCCATTCGGCTTCAAAAATAAAACATAGATTGCAACCACCGCGGTCAGTAGCAATAGCGGCTGTCCGTACGTGAACCAAACTGCCTTTGGTCTAGGCAGGACTATGGAGCCCATTTGCACTTTCCAGTTTTTAATGATGTTGCGCTCATTAGTCACAATATAAATGATTTAAATCATTTTATACATCACAACTGTAACGATTAAAAATTCAAACGGAATGTATACAACTGGCTGGCGAAGCGAAGCCTGCTGTCACCCTAACGGGCGGCAATGAGTACAGCTTGAGCTCTCAAAACCTAGCTGAGAGACGCTTGCCAACCAGGACCCACAGGACTCGGCTGACTCAAAAGGCTACCTGATGACCCGAAGGAGCATCGACGGGCTATCAATCCCACGCGCGACCTTCAATAAGCAACAGAATTGACATCTCATATGATGAAACATAAGAAATCATAAAAATACGTTTATTTGCAATATTTTTAATATGCAAAAATTCTTTTTAATTACAGGATTGGTAAATTGTCTTGGTGGATCAGGAGCCGAACAGGTCTGAATGCGTGCCAGACCGGACAAAGTTGATTGCGTTCGCCTCCGTTTGGTAGATCAGCAGGAAATCACCGCCGATGTGGCATTCCCTATGATCGGCCCACTCGCCCTTCAGTGGATGGTCTAGCCATTCTTGGCCGAGAGGCGCATCGTTTGCAATCAAGAGCAGCATCACCTCTTTGAGGCGTCCCAAATCGTAGCGTCCGGAATGTGACAGACGCAACCAGTCTTTTAAAAATGCTTTGGCGTAGTCCGCAGTGCGAGGCAAGACTGCGCGTTTACTGGATGTTGTTTTTTTCAAGGTCTGCAAACAGTTCATGAGCAGAGGCAAAACGGCTGAGCTTGGTCGCCATCATATTGCGTGACTCTTCCATCGCAGCGCGAGTCTCAGCGTTTGGAACTTTGAGCTCAAGTGGAAATGCTTGGTCAATCACAACGCGTCGCAAAAATAGTCGAACAGCGTCTGACATCGACAGACCCATGGTGGTCAGTGCTTCAGTTGCTTGCTCTTTGGTTACATCGTCAACACGGATGTGGAGCATTGATGTGTGTGCTGACATGGCCAGACCTTTCATGTGAGTCATCATTATGTATCTCATTTGAGATTAACTCAAGCCGGGCTGTGGCTGACAAACAAGATGCGTGCTGACGATTTATCACCACTTCCCAGCAGGTTGCTGTCGTTTGACCGCGGTTTGGGTCAGGAGATTGATGGCATCCGGGCGGCTGCCGCGCTCTGCAAAATCCAGCGCAGTCAAACCTTGTTGGTTTGAATGCGTTGCTTGAGCGCCTTCATCCAGCAGCAGTTTGACTGCAGCGCCATTGCCGTATTGTGCAGCCATCATCAGTGGCGTCGTGCCGTTGGGTGACTCGGCATCAACGAAAGCGTTGTTGTCCAGCAGCAGACGCATCAGCTCGACGTGCCCTTTGGTGGCGGCGTAGTGCAGCGGCGTCCAACCGGTTTTGTTAACGTCCGCATCTTTCTCGATGAGCTTTTTAGCCAAGGCCAAATGGCCGTTCAATGCAGCATACATGAGCGGGCTTTCGTCCTGCTCATTCAGAAAATTAACGTCGATGCCAGGCGCATCAAGC
>Ga0075464_10000132_pt1 | contig 30722 bp, 39 predicted proteins | sample DEB19_08_DNA_5_FD_75068 | JGI IMG/M metagenome (GOLD analysis project Ga0075464, IMG submission 75068) | Aqueous microbial communities from the Delaware River and Bay under freshwater to marine salinity gradient to study organic matter... | ecosystem: Environmental > Aquatic > Marine > Coastal ...
GGTTCGCATCGAATCTCAAATGAGAGACATTCGCATCTGACGCTGGTTTTTGATCGAGAATCGCTATCAATTGCGAATGATTCTCGACAAATCGACCTAGATTGTCGCCGAAAGCGCGATTAAGCGACAATTGTCGCGCATGGTAAAACAATCGGGACAGCGTCAATCATGCTGCAGCGCGTCAATTGATTGGCTAATGTCTTTTATCGCCGACCATGCGTGTGTATCCATGCTGATAGTCACAAGCGGCCCGCGCTGTTCGGCCCATAATTGAGGATCGAGCCTAGCTGCGAACCATTTGCGCGTATCGACGCGCAATCTATGATCGTCTTTCGCTTCGTCGGCGATCGTCAGCGCTTCTTCCGCCAGCGCTGCGGCCCGCTCTTCGCGCGCACGTGCGTAGAGAGCGGCCCGCTCTGGCGCTTTCAGCCAGCGTATTAAGTGCGGCCCGCGAACTCCAATTTCCTTAGCAATCGCCGTTGCGCTTTTTCCGCTAGCGATCCGGTCCAATATATCTTCTTCGCCAATCGACTCAATAATCGCAACATCGGCCCGCTTTTGTGGTTGGCCAGCCATGCTTCCCCCTTAAATTTGACAAACGGCAAAACTTTACCGACAAACGGCTGACCTATCAAAGTATTGTCATGTTATTGTCTCGACCATCGCAATCAAGCGAAACAAATTAACAGGAGAGAAAAAATGCCCATTGCCATTCACACGAAATATCTCGGACCAAGCAACGTAAAAGGCGCGCGTATTAAGGCGACAATTCGCCGAGATAACAAAACCTTTTGGACAGCAACAATTCCTTTTGACCACGCACTTGATTGCGAAGCCAGGCACGCATTGGCAGCAAAAGCTGTACTCCAAAAGCATTCGCCGGCACTGCTGAATGAAATCATGAGTTGCGCTGGATCAACTCTTGACAATCTCGGTTATGTTTTCACCGTTTACCCTCAAACTGTTTAGCAACTATGAAACAAGCCCTTATCGACTGGACCATCGCTTTTATTTTTGGCGTCGCATTCGCCTTCGCCGTTTTTTTTAACTTATAGGATCATTACCATGAAAATCTACACCACATTGTCAGCACTAAAAGCCATCGCAGTATTGGCAGCAGATAACGATATTCGCTATTACCTAAATGGCGTCCATATCACAGCAAGCGCAGGCGAAACAAGGTTAGCCGCTACCGATGGACACGTCCTTGGCATTCACCGTAGCGAACAAGAGAATGAGGACATTACCTACGCTGAATTCATTTTGCCTTTGGACGTGATCAAATTGCTCAAGCCAGCGTCAAAAAATATTGATAGTGTCATTATCGACACTGACGGACTAACGGGCACCATAACTGCTGTAACAGGCGCGACTATCAATTTCAGCGCGATCGACGGAAAATTTCCCGATGTGCAGCGGGTTATACCCCATCGAGTATCAGGAGATATTGCTCAATTCAGGCCCGCGCTTTTGGAGCGATTCGCCAAAGCCGCAAAACTTTTAGGCAGCAAAAACCAACTTATCCACGTCGCGCACAATGGCGACAGCGCGTCATTAGTCCATTTAGACGTTAACGCCAATTTCGTTGGCGTTATCATGCCCTTCCGCTCGTTTGCTGGCGATGAAAGCAAAAGCCCTCCTTTGTGGGCGATCAATCCAATCCAAAAGCCAATGGCCATTGCTGCATGATCGCTAACCATTAACTTAAACCAGGCGCCAATCGGCGCCTTTTGTTTTGGATCAATTCACCCACCACACGCCCACACACGAAAAGCGCCAATCGGCGCTTTTTTCGTAATGGGCCTATGCAACCATTAACCAACCATTTCACCGGAGCCATTTAACGCGCCTACAATCAACGATCAATCAATCAGCGTAGGGTAGTAGCCAAGCGATCAACTTAACGCGTCAGCGGCCCGTTTAAGGCCTTTTGCGCCGACGTTATCGCTCGCCACTACCCGAGCCGACCCCGCGCTTGCCATGCTTCGCTGTTTCAAGAGCGGCCGCGGCCGACTACGCTTGACGCGAACCGTTCTCGTTGGACCAATCACCTGGTCGAGCGCAAAAGCGAACACCCCACAATTCCCCGTATCCATAAATACACAAAAACCGGAGGTTTACTTTTTTCCCTTTCGACTTAACTCGCCAACTTTTTGCATAGCCAAAATCTCTTTGTCGCTCAACGCATACTCGCCCTCCGATTTACCGCCAAACACTGGCGTCACATCATCCGGCACAATGATCGACATCACTTCGCAACCAGGTATCTCGCGTTTCAGTCTCACGGCTTGCGTAAACACTGGCGCGGCCAGGATCACCGCCAACTCTTCTAACGTCCACACATCAACACTCGGACGCTGCAACGAATACGCCCAAGCCGAGTCAGCGTTAGCCGCCACACCGAAAACACTCCCATCGTCCCGCTGACCCTCCATCACATCAACCGTCACCGGATCAGCGCCAAGCGATTCAGCTTCCTTCTCTAACGCGTCATACGCTCTAATCATCCCGCCACAAGCCGAGCGATACCCTTCAACGTCACGCGCTTGATACGCCAACCGACAACGCGCCAACTGTTTCCAAAACCTTAAACGCGTTTCCTCACTCACTAGTTCCGCCAAACGATCCAGCCCCCAACGCTCATCCGCTTTGCGCTTCCTCGCCATAACGCTCACCGCCAACGCGTTCATCGCCAACAAGATCTGATCCTTCTCTTCAAACGGTTGCTTCAATCCGTCAAACGGTGAGCCGCCATGAAGATCCGTATGAACCTTCCCTCTTCGCTGTTTACCCGCCATAACATCAACTCCTTCCTTTTTCGTTTTCCGCTTCCCACTTTCCGCTTCCCGCTTTCCGTTTAGGCCGCCATGGGAAAAACATAAAACCCCTAGCGTCCTACTTAACCGTCCGAAACATTGAAGCGTCCGAATGTGTGTCTTTCAGACACACACACATTTCGGACGCGTTCGCTTTTTGTTCGTGGCGTATTCCGGACTGTTTCGGACGCTATTCCGGACACTTTAGGACGTTTTAACCTATTCCGGACACCGCTATTTAGGACGCTAAAACTCATTCCGACTCATTTCGGACGCTAACGCTATCCAAACCCACTCATCTCTCATGGCGGCATACCCATTTTCGGACAGCGTATCGCGCAATTCCTTCCACCTTTTGCGCTTATCGCTTTCCTCGACATCGCTTCCAAGTCGCTTGTAAACCTCTTCGCGCCACGCATCAATCGTCACGCACCGATGCCTTTCGCCTTGCATAATCCGGTACTCGCCTTGCGTCTTTACGACATGGCGCAACGCTTCCCGCGCCACTACTTGATGCTTTCCTCGCCCTGTCTTTTTCCCTTTTCCTTGTGGCGGCTCAAACGTATCAATGTCAGGCAACTCACCCGTAAACGTTTTAACGACAAGCGTTGATGACTCGTTATCCTCAAATCCCAATCCTTGTGGCGATTCAAGCGCTACCGTTTCCAGCGCAAAATAAACCTCTATACCGTCCTTGCCATCCTTTTGCTTAGTGAGTTTGAGTTGTCCTGATAACTGTTCCTGATGGCGGGTGATCTCAATCTGCGTGTCAACGGCACCCAAGAAACTCGAATGCCCTCTGAGTCCTAATGACGCATCTTTTCCTGAGTGATGCACAACAAGTAACGCGGCTTGTGTGGCGGCTTGAAGCCTTCCGCATTGCGCGATAAATGCACCCATATCTTCGCTGGCGTTCTCATTGCCACCGGCGAACGCCCTGGCCAATGTGTCGATGATGATTAACCGCGGTTTCTCGATCTCGCTCTCCGCGATGGCGAGCAAAAGATCAGTGAAATCCGCTTCCGATGATCTCAGGTTCACTTGTGAACGGATGACGCCAACAGGTATGTCGTTAAAGCCATAATCCTTCCTAAGTCCTGCGATACGCGTGCCAATGCCACCATGCCCTTCACCTGCCACATACAACACGCCACCTTGCTGTTGGACCTCATGGCCAAGCCATGCCTGTCCACTTGCAACCATGGCTGCCATGTGCAACGCAATGAATGACTTGAACGTGCCTGGTGGTCCGTACAGCGCCATAAAGCCACCCTCTGGCACGATCTTGTCGATTAACCATTTCACCGGCTCGTCTTTGGCGTCACGCCACATCTCAACGCGAAACCTGCGTGGCGCTTGATCGCTAAACGGTTCCGATTCAGGTGTGACTGACTCCGGTTCCTTTTCGGCTTTCTTCTCGTTAACTAATCGCTCTGGCGGCTCAATCGCTTCGCCTTGCCAGATTGGCGTTTCATGTACCAGCGCTTTCAGGTCTTCAAGATCGTTTTCCTGATCGAGCCACTCGTAAGCATCATCACCAATCACATCCATGCCTAAGTCAATGACACGGATCTGCGCTGCCACGCCTTGCAAAGCATGAGCAACCTTGGCGGCATAACGCCAACCAGGTAAATCATGATCCGGCAAGATCACAACGTTTCGGTCTTTGAAATAAGGCGTGATGGCTTCTGGCCAATCCGATGCTCCGGCGTGCGCTGATACCGCCACCACACCAAGGAATGCCGCTAAATGCTCTGCCGCTTTCTCGCCTTCCGTAATAAACACCACTTTGTTTGGATTGGCGAACATCAGCGGCAATTGAAACGGTATCGGCTCCCAACCTGAAATCGTTGGTATCCGTTGCCCTTCGACGATCCTAAACTGCCTGTACGTTTTCCTGCCATCCGGCAACTCATAACGCACCTTCTGAGCCGTTATCTCGCCATCGTCAGTTACATAGTCCCAAGCATAGACTTCGCGCAACCTGATAGGTTTTACGTTGTCGAGTTGATCGTTCCTTAATGTTCTTGGCGGCAATGAGTTCCACGCAAGCCTTCCATCGCCAAGCATGGGTTTGACAGCGTTAAACACTGACTCTTGATCGCACCCACCGAAACACCTAAACAGCAACTTGTTATCGCCATCCGTGATGGCAAGCGATGGGTTCTTATCACCGTTCCCACTTCCATGGCCTGGTACTGGGCAAGACGCTAACCACCCTCGCTTATAACGCTTGGCGTTACCAAGCATCTTCGCCATTTGTTCTGCGTTCATTGACTCCCCTTTCTATGGCGTCAAAAAACCCCGACTAAAAAGTCGGGGCGCGTTCCGTTGTGACGCTTAGAATTCTTCATCCACCTTGGGTGCTGGCGCAACGGCAACGGGTGCTTCGTTTTCGCCATCCATGCCTGCTGGCCGCGGTATCCATTGCACCAATTCCCATTTCGGCTTGCGCGTGTTGCCCTTACCAACTTTCATCAGTTCAGCGCCAACGTATTTCACAACAGGCACCTTACCTTCGTTCACGGCTCGATCTTTAGAGCACATCATATAAAGCCCTTCAAGCGCCATGTTTGAGCCGGCACCATTCGATGACCACTCAACCATGCCAAGCGCCTTACTGTAAAACCGCGCAACGAATCCGCGCTTGTGCGCTTCGCTTGGCTGCGCACCTTTCCGTCCTAACTCTGGGTCCGGTTGCCAATTACGCACACCCACATCCAAATGCAACCAACCCGTTTGTGTGGCGTCAATGTCAAACACCATTTGACCCATTTGGATTTCCTGGCCTTCTTTGTTCGTCCACGCGTTTGCTTGTGGCGAGAAACGAATATAGGGGAGTCCAGATCCACCACCAGATAGTCCTAACATGAGAGTTTCCTTTTAGAGCGTTAAGCGGTGAAGTTTGGCGCCTTCTTGCGCCCAAGTGTTAAGCCACTTGATTCGGATGTCACCAATTCATCCAAATGCTGATAAATATCTGGAAATTGTTTTTCCATTTGCGCGGGTGTCAAAGGCGTGACCTTATACGCGCCTTTTGTTTCGCTGACAAATTCCAACACCTGGCGCTCGCTGCGCCACTTGCGCTGCGCGCGCTTGGCGACTAACTCCCAATCCGCAAGCGCGCGTCCATCTTCTAAGGCTTTCGTTGCGCGTTGCTTGATGGCGTTGATCGTTTGCTCGGCATCATCAGCAACGCCAAGCAGTGCATTGATTTCTGTATCACTGAGTGCATCAACTTCCTTCGTGTTGGCGAGCATGTACACCTTGCCAACCTTTTCAGGGCACGCGGAGCGAGCAGGGCACCAACGACAATGCGCACCTTCATTCGTTGGCGAGTCAGCGCGCATCGTTTCTGCGATAGCAGGATCAAGCACTGACTGCTTCCAAGCCATCAGATCATGGCGGCTCATCTCATGAACTTTGATCGCTGGCACTTCCCGCGGTTGCACGATAACTAATTTGAACGTTTCAACTGTTTTAGGTACGGTGTTTAGCAAGCCACACGCATAAATTTTCAATTGTGGCGAGTCAGGGCTAACGCTAATCATGCCTGTCTTGAGATCCGCCACCACGCAATCCGTGTCGCTAAACGCCACACAATCAGCCGTTCCAAAGACATTGGCACCTGATAAGTTCGTTACCGTCACGCGCTTCTCGATAAGCGCTGCACCGTAATCGTCTTGTTCCAAGTCCGTCACAAATTGTGTGTACACATGCGCCCAGTGCGCCATTTCATCCGTGATCGTGATGCCATCAATCTCTTGGCCGATATACCCATTAGGCGAAACGCCAAGCTCCAAGACCATTTGCGATAACGAATGAACCGCTGTACCGATTTGCGCTGCCTCGCCAGCCGGTGAACGTGGAATGCCGCGCGATAAACGAATAGATGCTGGACATGCAATCCACCTGTCTGCGGCTGATGGTGACCATTCAGAATGTTTTGTCATTGTTTGCTCCTTGCTTTGTAATACCAGGCCCAAGCACCGTGCTTTCCGTTGACCCACTTGTACTTTAATTCCCTCTCAACCAATCCTCGTGCCATTAATGCTTTGAGGTGTTTCCTTGCGCCTTCAGTCGTACAGCCGAAGTGCTTTGATAGCTCAATGAGTGAATAAGGCTGCGTAAGGTGGGCAAGATAGATCTTCTCGGTCTTTGTCAGCGGTTTGTGTTTACGTAGGATCTGTTTGACTAACCATTTGACTTGATCTGTGTGGTGAACAAGCCCGAGGTTATGAGCCATTCTTTGAATTTCAGCGCCGGTCATTGCTCACCTCTTGCTTTAGCGATGGCGGCGCGGGCATCTGCAAGCTCAGCATCAATGTCGTGTTCGCCATCAAGCCCGTGTTTGCAAAGCGAAACCAAATCTTCCAAAGCGTCTAACAAATCAGGCGCAGCGGCGATAAGACGGGCGTCCGCAACTAAATGGTCCGGCACTACCGCAACCGGCGTGCATTGTTCAGCCATAATCCGGCGGTTACCGTTGGCGTGCGCTTTGATCGGGTCGATGTACCACGGACCCGGTGTGTGTTTATTCATTACTCACTCCTTGCTCTGTTAATTGGCGTTGGTAACGCGATCAGTTCACGCAGCGCGTCCATCGTTTTGTAGCGTGGATTAGCGCATTGATCAGTGGCTATACGGCTAACCGCCGGTTTGCCAACACCGAGATATTTAGAAATGCCTTGCCGGGTCCAGCCGATCATTTCAAGCGTTGCGATCATGTCTGCTGGTTTCATTGCTCACCTCTTTCTCTGATGGCTTCGGCGCATTGTTTTGCTAAGTCCTTGCCAAACATGTCGTAGCGATCTTCCCCAATATGCTCTTCACACAACTCCGCACACGCTTCACGCTCTGCTGCTGCAACAAGTGCAGCGAAGCGTTCAAACGCATCGGTGTAATTCCAAAGGTCAGGATCAAGTCCAGCCTCTTTGGCCATCTTGATAATGTCTTCTTTTTTCACAAATACCTCCTCGCCAAAAGGCTAAACACAACGCTGATGGCGGCGCAAGCAAAACCCGTGAATATCCACTCTGGAACCTTCAACGGATTCCAGACCCAAGGCGATTTGTTGAACGTCATAATGTCTTGAATCCAAACTTGATCGGATTCGACGTAATTGATTTGTGGCGGCTGATACGCGCTACCTATCTTCACGCGCTTTTCTGGTTTCACTTCAATCCATTCAACCGTGTTTCCTCTGATTATCCAAGCCATGCTTTTTTCCCTTTCGCGCTCTCACGCGTTCCTGTTGATGTACTAACCGATGGCAATTGCTGCATAGCGCAATGCACTTTGTTTTTGCTTCTTCGATTGCTTGCTTAACTGCGTTGTTTTGCAGCAAGCGTACAATGCGTTTCTTGTCTGTCTTGATGACGTGATGAAAGTCAAGCAACACTGGATTAGAAATACCGCAATGCGCGCAAGCGTATTGGGACTTGAACTCGTCCCATTCTTTTCTTGCTTTTTGTTTTTGCTCTTTTGCTTTGGCGAGGTAGCTTTCGCGGTTCTTCTCAAAAAATCGTTTTGAGTAGACCCGTTGCTTGGCTTTCCTAACCTCTGGATCTTTATAAGGCAAGGTCTCGGCGCCAATAGATCGTGCGTTCCGACCCCCACGGCTTGCTTGGCTCGAATAACTTGAACCCGCACGCAATGAGCGAGTTGGCGGACGCTGGATTTTCCGTTGTATCGCTCACCGCCCAACGCATGCCTATTGACCTGGCAAACGCTGTGCGCCTTGAGATCAAACGCTTTTGGATACCGAAACCTTGGTGCGACAACATCACGCCAGCACGCGCCAGGTAAACCGTATCCTCCCACTGACTCGATTGCATCAAGCAACCAAACCCGCAAGCCTCTTGCCCTCGATACGCTACCCACCACCATCCTTGTGATGGGCATATCACGCGATCCGCTGGCAGGATCTCGCGTTGCATATAACGCAACAGCACTTCCGTGTTCGGCGTGCTCTCCACCTGCTTGACGTGGTAATTCCTGCGTTTCATGGAGGCAATATTGTGCCATGATTAATATAACTTTCAATGTCAATCTTGTGTCTTGTCATTTGTCCAGTAACGCGACCAAAGCATTTCTTTTTTGCGTTTGGCGTAACGCTCAACAAGCCACTTCGTTGATCGCTCCATGCCGCCAGCGCAAACCCACCACTCTTTCTTCGAGTAGTGCGGCACGAACATCACATCGCCAAGCATATAAACGGGCTGTTCAATGACTTCTTGTTTTTCTTCACTCACAACGATCCCTCTCACTAAGAAAATCAGAAACACGCGCTGTCCATGTCAGATGGTCAACGCGACAGGAATAAATCTTATAAGAAATGTTTTCCCTCAAATCCATCAAGCGCTCAACGCACTGATGGATTTGCTTTTCAAATGACTCGTCACCTTGCCCGTGCTCATAACAAGCAACGGATGGATTGACACTCTCTTCATTCAAATTGCTCATGACAGGTCTATTCATCATAAGCGCTGTACACATGCGATCATGTGGCGATGAATCCCAATTCGCATCAAAGTTAACCAAGCCGGCATAGTGCTGGACCATCACGCCAAGCGCAGCATGGGGTTGTTGTCCCACATAACGCCAATTGTCCACCTCGCCAAAATGTTCAAACCAACCAGTTCCGGCAATATCAACAGGCTTACCTTTAAGCGCTGACATCACACGCAATCTGCGATGGCGTTTCATAGCCGCATCCAACTTGCAATAAGCATCAAGCAACAATGGCTCTTCGATCAATCGTTGATATTCATCATTGATGTTCATCACATGGCTAAGAACGTTCCAATGGCTTTCGCTAAAACTTTTCTCTGGGTAAAACAATTCAACGTCATCTTTGAGATCAATCGTTTGGCGAACCTCGGACACGGTTTCTTTAAGCGTATCTTTAATCGTTGCAAGCTCATTGCCAACACCGCCAAACACCAACAAGCGATCAGGAAACATAGGTTCTTCTTGAATCGGTGGCGCTGCAAACGCTCCAAATCCCATGCCTGGCGCTTTGATGTCCATGTAAATCGGCGTGACTTCATCAGCAAACACGATGTTCAGCGCACCCTTCTCGCGTGACTTTTTGATGTACGCTTTGACTTCAGGCACGCGATTCAAATCGTTGTGAAATGAATCAATGACGTAATACGTCACGCGTTTACCCATGTCTGCTGCCGCTTCCCAAAGGTAAACATCACCCAACTTCACTTTAAGCGGCAATGCGCCAACAATGAAAAGCTCATCAATGCTCAATAAAGTTCCTATACCGGCAAATTGCCGGTCTAAATCTTGATTGATATTGACAATGTGCGGTTCAAATCCGCAAGCCGCAAAACCCACTGCAATTTGGCGAGCAAAGTTTTCTGTTACCCCTGTCGGATGCGCGTTTGTCATCACAACAATGCGTCTTGTCGTTTTCATGCGCCCACCCCAAACCATTGCTTTGCGTAATGTGGCCTGTTCTCCACAATCCATGGCGCTGCATCGCCAACCAGTTGCTTGACATCCGTTCCAACGGTTTGCGATCCAGCGTGATGCACATACGCGCGCGACACAAAATGCTTGTAACCTTTCTCACGCAAGTCAGCGCAAATCACATCATCGCTAAACCAATTGATCGGCGGGAAACGGCACTCGGCAAACGCTTTGGCCGATAAGTAAGCAAAGATCGGGCTGATCACATCCACGGGTTTGATGGCGTCTTCACTCTTCCAACGGCACATCTCAATACCGTCACCCTCGTTGCGCGGCACTCGGATGTTTTGTGGAGGTCTAACGAAATCACTTCTTGCCGCCACGAAACCAAGATTCTTGCAAACCTTTTTCAGTGCCTGAACGTCATCGAGCATTAACGCCATCGTTGTTGGCGTCAGCACGATGTCATCGTTGGCGACAATAAACCCTTCATCGTCACCAGCAAATGCGTCAATCGCTGCGTTGTAGTCATCGCCAAAGTTCCCATGGACGCCTTGAAAGATGCAGATCTGTACGCCTTTGGCGTAGTGAAACACGCTGCTTTTCATGACGTGAAGTGACTGACTTCCTGTTGTTGAAACAATGATCTTCATGCTGGCCAATGCCCTATGCGTCGCAAGCAATCAATGGCGCGTCTGCGTACCACGGCATCCTGAAAACGCCCGTATTGCTCCAAACCTTTGAGCGTTTCAATGCAATCGTTCAAATCTTCAAGCGCGTGTGAATACTTGCTCTCAAGATCACTAACCGTCTTGGCGCGTTTCTTTGGCGCCTCTGGTTGTTGATCATCAATCGTGAATTCATCCATAAAGCGGTTCCTTATAGGTTTGTGGAAACGGGGTAACAACTGAATCATAATCTTCAAAGTTGCGCAGCATTTGCAACTTTCGTATGAGTTCGGCTTTGAAATTCCATGCGCCAATGATGAACAAACACTTCTCGCGCAACTGTGCTACGTTGCTTAAGGCAATGATTTGTTGCGTTGAGTTCGGCAGAAACTTGCCAATCTTCATGGGCGATTCATCCACAATGACGTGAGGATCATCATTAACGGCTTGCATCAACGTCACGGCTTTGGCGGCACACCCAACCATCACAACGATATAGCCATCACGCTTGGCCTGTTTGATGATTGATCGCATGGATTGAATGTTGCGCGTCACGGCATCCGTGAAACGCGCACCGTCAGCAAATGAATAACGCTTGATGCTTCCTACGTTCCAGCGCCCTTCCTCGAAACGCTCTGGGTCTGGATAAGCATCGCGCTTGCATACCGCGGCAAGCATTGATCCGCCATGAACGCTAACGCATTGCGTCCACGCCACACGCATGTTGGCGTGCGAGCAAGCAATGTTGAACGAAGTGATAGTAAAGAATGAAAAGTGCTCGTGATAAATCGTGTCGTATTCGCCGTTCTCTAGCATGTGCATTTGGCTTACTTGGATAAACGCCACGCCATCATCTTCAAGCGCATCATGAATGCCTTTTAAGAAGTCAATCGGCTTATCGTTGTGCGCCAACACGTTCATGGCGATAATCACGCCGTACTTTTGATTGCCCGTGTCGAATGGCCAATAGTCTTGCGTGACATATACACCCTTGGCGGCTGACTGCGCCACCAAGTTCTTAGCAGGCTCGACGCCTTCAACGTACTTGCAACCTCGGTCCTTAAGTTTTCTTAATAACGTTCCATCATTCGATGCTATCTCCAAGATAGCTTGATCTTCATAGTGACGCGCCACGTTACTGGCGAACCAATCAAAGTATTCGTTTAGCGTGTTGCTCGTGCCGCTGACGTACAAGTATTTGTCAAACAGCGCTTTGGCGTCGTAAGCAACTTTCTGCATAACGTGCGTACAGTCTTTGCACATTTGCGCTGCCAACTGCGCGCATTGAATGAATGTGTTTGGATGGTCTTGCAAAGCATTTGCCGGTGGTTGATCGCCAAGGTCAAAGATGGTTTTCATATCGCGTGACTGGCAAACAAGGCATTCAGTAATTCGTTTCATAGGCTCGTTTGAAGTGTTCGCATCGCTCTGCAAGTGAGAACAACTGCGGAATTGTCGGGAGCGAGAACGAATAAGTGCCATCATCCTCGCCAAATGCCACTGGGACTTTGTGAGCATGTGCAACCTCATGGGCAAGCTCGCCAATGGTGAGCGAATAAGAAGCAACAGGAATTAATCCCTGCACCTGATCGTCATCCATGATTTCTAAGATGCGATCCGCCAAATCATCATGGAATAAAATGCTTCGCATGGCGCTTGGATTGGTGACGCGCACAACACCTTGTTCTATAGCTGAACGGTTCATCGCATTAAAGATCAAGTGCCATCGCATCCTTGGCGACCAACCGCTGACCGTTCCCATGCGCAAGCCAACAACGCGCTTTCCCATATACTTAGCCACCAAGTCAAATGACAACTTGGAAGCGTCATAAGCGTTTTCGCGCTGCTCATCAGCAATCACACTTGGTGATGTGTCGCGTTTTGACAACAACGAACCTGTTGAAGCGTAGATCAAGCGAGTGTGCGGTTTGATGCGCTCAAGAAGGCTTAGTGGAAACACAACGTTTTCTGCGATGGCGCGTAACGGTTCCATCTTGGCGTCAGCAACGTTTGACGTTCCGGCGAAGAACAAGATCTCATCAAACGCTGCCAACACTGACGTTTGCATGTCAAGGTAATCCATGCCCGTCTTCAAATCACACGCAACAACATTGACTTCGCCGGCAATGTTGGCAACTAACTGACTGCCAACATAACCTTCCGACCCAATAACTAAAACGCGCTTCATCGAATCTTCTCAAGCGTTGCCAACGCTGCGCGCTTCACTTCATCGCTGATGGCGTAACCATAGTCATCAGGACTCGTCAGGTGGCCAATAAATTGGCGCGCAACGCGCAGCTTGTTATCCGATTCAGCCGCCAATTGGCGTGTGTATCGCAACAACTCTTTTAGGTTTTCAATCTCTTGTGTGCTCATCCATAACCCCATAAAGACCAATCAAAGCGGCATCAGCGCGCCCATCATCCTTTTTGCGCGAGAACGCCGACGCGTGTTGCGGAAACATTTGTTGCGCTAATGCCCTTGCGCCATCCTTGCCGCCTGTAAGGCGCACCTTACGCTGCCAGGTTAGCGGCTGCACGAAGTGATAAGGAATCTGCAAGGATGCAAGCACGCCTTCGATGTTTCCAAGCGACCTTCCAAAACTAAACATCGAAACGACACCTTGGCCAGGCATGGCGGACACTTGTTCAATGTAAGCAGTCACGTCATGCTCAATCGTTAGTGCCGCCAAATGTGTGTGTAGCTCGTGTGGCGACACAAAGTTTTTGACTGCCTTTCCAACTTGGCGTTGCACCAATGGCATGTCAATCACATCAACAAGTTTTTTACCGTCCAGCGTGGCAATGCCGCCGCTAATACCAGGATCAATGCCAACAATGAGTTTTTTCATAACTTTCCATTTATCACCTTAAAACGGAAAGTGTCCACCTTTTTCCGACGAACGGCAAAAAAAAGACCCGCAAGCGGCGGGTCGAATAACCAACAGGAGGGAGTTCCGGTTTGATTTTACGCTACTGAAGCAATCCTGCAAGCCTTTTCTCTTCGTCTGACATGGTGTCGGCAGTGCCAGAAACATCAAGACGGAATGGCTGTGTTGGCGCTGCTGCTTGACCTGTTAACTGTCCGAGCGCTCCGCCTACCATAGGCCTTACATTTGCTCGATTAACCTCGGCTCTTGCCATTGCTTCTTGTTGCGAAGCAAGCCTTTTCATCAATGCGTCTAGCGATTGCGGTGTCAACGGCGTGAGTAACTCACGGCCAAGTATGTCAGCAACATCACCAACATTGCCTGCACCACGCTGCATGGCTCGGCCAAGAATCTGTGATGCAATCGGTTGTAAGTTTCCTTGGATAATGGCAGATCCAACAGCGGCGCCCGTTGGTCCTGCTTGCTCTGCCATTTCAGCGGCTAATGGCGCCGTCCTAGATCCTGCCAAGACGCGATTACGAACCTCGGTAAATCGAGCCTCTTCGCCAAGTTGATTCTTAAACGTGTTAAACGATTGATCGTCTGGGAATGCCGAGCGCAACCTTCCAAGCGTTTGTGTGTTATCGAACAGTCGCGTTACATCCCTGGCTGTACCAAACTCACGGGTAATGCGATCGGCTTGAATCTTGGCGGCATCAACGACACCAGCTCTAAACATGTTTCGTTCCATGTCTGTCAGCTTATTGAAGTCAGCCGCCACTTCGCGCCAATCATTCTCAGGCATCGTAAAGATTTTTCTGCCTTGCTCGATGGCGTCCTTAAGCGCTGCGTCGCCAGCAAAAACAGCGCGAGCGTCACGATAGCTTGGCACCAACTCATCTAAGCGACTAAGGAATTCGTTTTTGGCGTTTCGTATGACGCGCGCTTCAGTTGATCCAAACCCTTCTTTGGTTTGTTTGGCGTTGATCACATCATCCAAGCCGCGCTTCATCCAATCAAGCACCTTGACGTTTGGCAAGTCCTCAAGATCGCCATAAACTGGCAAGCCATCTTCGTCATAAATAGGTCTGCCGTTACCGTCAGTTTTGAAACGATAAATCTGAGGTAGCGATTCGCCCTCGTTAGCCGCCATGCTAACAGCGCGAGCGTAAGCCTTTTTGAATGCTGGCCTGTCAAGATATTTCAGCAACTCTTTATCGTTTAACACGCCAACTGGTGTGTCGTATGCTTTCGCGTAAAGCGGTGCAGCTTTTTGCTTTTGCTGATCCGTTAGATCTCGAAGCAATGTGTTGGTGTTTTGTAAACGCTCTTGCGCTGCCGCGGCTAAATCAGCAATAACACGATCGGACTGCGTGCGGACACGCTCTTGCAAGAATTCACCCTTTTCACTTTTGGCGGCACCAGGCACGTTTACTGCGCCTGACGCGCGAGACAGTAATGATTCGCCGCCAATGTCAGCAAGTGTCGTTGGCTTTCCTGGCGTCGATTGCATCAATCTTCGCTGCAATTCTTGCGGTGTTAATTGATCGCGTTCCATGCCTTGGATGATTAACTGCGAAGCCTTTTGTTGCGCAGCAGCACCGCTTCTTCCCAAAACATCACGCGCCTTTCCAGCGCCGTAACCTATAAGACCCATAGCCGGCGGAACGGCAGCGCCTATGGCTCCGCCAAGGCCAGCGCCAACAGCCGCGCCTTGTAAGCGACTGGACATATCGCCTTCAGCTTGCCCTGCGCCGCCAAGCGCGCCACCGGCTGCGCCATAAAGCGCACCGCGGCTTACTTGCGCGCCAATGTTAGTGCCTTGCATAGCAGACGGTAATGCGCTGGTAACCGCTTGTGCGCTTCTGGTTACAGCTCCGGCAAGTTGCGGTGCGCGAGCGGCAACGGCTGGCGCAGCGGCGCCCATGGTTACAGCAGCCGGAAGCAATGCCCCCGCCAATTCTGATGACATGGCGGCAACAGGATTTTGCTTTTGATATTGCTTAATCCCTTCTCTTACCGCTTCAACATTGTCTTGATAAGAGCCTTTGGTAAATGCTGCCTTGACCGCGGCTTCTATTTCATCAGAAAAGCCAAATGACAAGCCCTGCATAAATGTGCGAAACGCGCCGGCTTCAACCTCACCAACGCCACGTTTCATTCGACCCATGGCGGCAAGATAACGCTGTGGTGTGTAACCCTCCATCCGAATATAGGATTCCATATCCGTTTGTGGCGCGCCTTGCTCAAACATTTTACGAAGGTTTGCTGATACGCGTTCAATATTAGTCATGACTACTTCCTTGGCGTCAATCCGTATTGCTGCATGATATTCGGTACGGGTTGTGTAGGTAATGTCATAGGACTACCTTCATACCTAATCGTCGGGTAATTCATACCTTGTGCCGTGTACTGCTTCTTACGCTCTTCTTCAATGTTTAATATTTCACGCTTCAAGCCACTCAGTTTGGTTTGAATGGTCTTATCATCATCCGTTGGCAAAGGAATAAATGGCGCAAGTCGCGGAACCTCGGCAACAGGAACAGTAGCGCCTGATATATCTTTAATGAGTAAACTTCCAATGCGAGCAACGGCACCACGCGTTTCAACATTCTTTTGATCCGCCAATGGATCGCGTATGGATGACGGAAGTCTTCCTGTTACCGGCCCTGTTGCGCCAGGATTGTCTTGCACCAGCTTTATGGCGTTATCAATCGAATTGATATTGGCTTGATTCTTTACAAACTCTTCCGTCACCGCCGTTGGAATCTTTTGCCCTTCTTTCTTGAATTGCTCGCCACTTGGCCCATATATGGCAGTCGTTGGAGCGCCTGTTTTCGACACTCTAAATAGATTTCCGGCGGCGTCGGTTGTAATGTCAATATCGCTCTGAGCAAGGCGAGCGGCGCCTTGGCCAAGCTCTTGCTGTCTAAGCCCTACTTGTTGGCGGTTCATCCACTTTTCTTCGCCAAACTTTCTCTCCGCCAAATCTTGAGCGCTCATTGCACGAAGGTTTTGCGCTGCTTCATAAGGTGACATTTCAACGTTATAAGAGTCAATCGTTTTTCCGCTGTTCTTATCACGAATAAGAATTCGATTGCCAGTCCTGATCTGCTCTTCGTCAGGCCTTGGCGATACATCTAGCACGCGTACACCACCACGCTTTCCAATGACGTAATTAACAGGCCTTCCGCCAATCATTCCTGTGTTTGCGCTCGTTCCAAACTCTTCTTGTTTAACATTTTCACCAATATATTTAACGGCTTCTGCATAAGGCATTTGCGAGGCAATAAGTTTTTGCTCTGGCGTAAGCGTTGCAAATGGCGTTGCAGCTGCAACGGCTTGTTCTTGCATCCTTGCCGCACCCATCGTTGGGCCTTGACCGCCAACCTCTAACGCTTTCTGTCCAGCGGCAAATTGTTGTGCCTCTGTTGGCTTTCCTGTTAGCGCTTGGCGTAACGCTTGTTCGCGCAATTGTTGTTGCTGCATTTGTTGAAACTGTAGGCCAAGAATCTGTTGTTGCAACGCTTGCTGTCTTGCCTGTTGCAACCCTTCGGCAGCAGTGCCGCCACGCGCTAACGAAGATCCAATGTTTGCAAGCGTCATCCAGCGTTGGCGCATACGCTCTTCTTCATCCATTGCTGGCGTGGGCAATCCTGGTATCGTTGAAATGCGATCAAGTCCAGCGCCAAAACGTTGCAGGACATTTGGCGATGCGCCTTGCATAGGTGATTCTGGCGAATTCGGCAGCGTGCTATACGATGGACCGCCAAAAAGAAAGTCTAAAAGCGCCATATTTAACCCCTTGTGCGGCGATCAAGCTCTTTGACCGCTTCAACCAGCAAACCAGTGACTTCAGGATAATTAACCATCTTCATGCCGTTGCCGCCATAAGCCACGGCGTTTGGCATTACACGTTCAACTTCTTGCGCCATCACGCCGCCCGTTGGACTGTCGCTTCCTTTGTACTCGTATTCGTAACCGTTCATGCCGCCAAGCGCAGCAAGTGGTGACTTCATCTTTGAAATGTTTTCCTTCATGCGCTTATCAGAAAACAGATAAGCAAGCGCCGCAACGTTGCTCAACCCTTGTCCAAACTGTTGTGCGCCGGAAAGGTTTTGCGTTGTCTGTTGCGTGCCACCCGATGGCATTTGCGTAAGACCTTGTTGAAGGATTTGCAATTGTTGAAGTGGATATTGCTGTTGGCGTAAAAAGTCTTGATACGCCAAATCCAAATTGGCTTGATTCATAGCTTGCTGTTGAGCGCCACTTGCTTGCAGTGCTGATGCGGCTTGTTGGCGTAAACCAATGTCTTGCGCACCGAGCGCAGCTGCCTGGCCAAATCCTTGCTGCGCTAATTGTGCCGCGGCTTGAGCGCCCGTTTGCAGCGCCGCTTGTTGTTGCAACGCTTCTTGCACTGCCTGGCGCGTTCCGCCGTATGCGCCAGCTTTGGCGGCTTGCGCGCGGGTTTGCTGCTGTTGCATCAATCGTTGATTCTCGATGTTTTGCAGCGTATTCTTGATCACTTGCTCGTTGTACGGGTTATAAAATTGCTGCATAGATTCGCCAAGACTTAATGGTGACTGGCGGATCGCTGCCATGGCTTCTTGCTGCGGTTGCGTAAATCCTGCAATCCTTGGTCCGCCATAAGCCTGATAAGGTTGCTGCGCAACCTGTTGGGCAAACGCATAGTTTTGAAGCGCTGCTTGTTTGAATTCAGGATCAGGCTGATAAGTTGATGTTGATCCGCCGCCGCCTTTGCTCATTTCTTCAACTCCTTGGACATGACCGTCCATTTCTCTTGATAACCTTCATCCGCCAAAAACGAACGAATCCAACCTCGTCTTCCGGCTAACGTGACTCGTTGACATCCGATTGATTCGGCCCAATGCTCAATGATTGGACGCATACGCGCGAGTTCTTCGAGGTTCCCGCCAGCAAGGAAATAGTGAAGCGCTTTGAGGCGAGGGTAAACCTGAATCTCTGTGATGACTGCTGACTGCGCACCTGGCCAAAACTGCATCGTTTTGGCGGTAATTGCTCGTTCAATATCGTCGATATTATGCGTGCCGCCGCTGTATTGCAATGCGGATTCAATGATCGGTATGCACCGTTTCCAATTGGCGGCATCAAAGGCATTCATGATGTCGCCAGCAGTCCATTGTTGACAAATTGCGGCTGGTTGATCGTTGACAATAAACCTTGCACTGGCGCGCCACCCGTCAACTGATTCAAGTAAAAGTCATAAGGCTGAAGTTGAACGTTTTGCGCTGCCGTGTTGTAACCAGAAAACAGTTGCGCTTCAGGTGATGATCTGATTGCTTGGCGGATGTCACCGATTGATGTGCCTTGGCCATACACATCACCAAGCCAATAGTTGTAATCGGCTTGCGTTGGCGTGCGACCCAATGACATGCGATATTCACGATTCAGCAAGGCTTCGGGTGATGTGCCAATGCTTTCCTGAATCGCGCCAGCGTCAATGCCTTTGGATAATTCGCCGCCCCAATAATTTAAGTCGGCTTGCGTTGGCGCGCGCCCTAGCAAACCTTGATACCAACTCGTGACTTGTTGGTTGTATGCAGCTCGATCATCTTCTGGATAATCGCCAATTGAATCATTACCAGATCCAATCAAATCGACCAAAGCATCAAGACCTTCTGTGTTTTGGTTGTTTGTGTAATCTGTATCAACCGTATCCTGGCCTTCAATGACAATATTTTCTTGCTGACTGCCGCCAGGTTTGATCGTTGCCGATCCTTTTTTGTCATCAACCACTGTATCGTCAAGCAAGCCACCACCGCCACCAACAGGCGCACCACCTCCAGCGCCACCACCGGTAACATTGTCATCAACGGTGTCATCCGTGTCCGCATCATCACCGGCTGTTGTGTCTTCGCCAGTAATCGTGTCAATATTTCCACCTCCGGCAGGCGGCTCACCTGAATAAGTCCGCCACGTATCGCCAGAAACAATCTGGATTGGCTTTATTTGACCAGTGTTGGTAAATAGCAACGATTCAGGGCCAAAGCCATAACGTGTGTAATCGCCAGCGTATGGCGTATAAGTGCGACCGGCTAAACCTGTCGCCGTGATGCCTTGCATTTGCCTATTGGCACCAGCTTGCCTTGCAGCGTTGATCGCTATTTCTGGTTGCGCTGAACGCATAAACTCAGTACGCAATGCAGCAGGTGATGCCAACTCATCCTGTGCCCACTGCCAATAGGCCACTTCATCAGGATTCGGCGAGCGTCCAAGCGTTGACGTGTAAAGCTCTGGAATGGCATCGCGCAGAAACGCTCCGCGTAGCTGCGCCGGTGTCCACTTTTCGTTATTGGCGGACATGAGCCACCAATTGACTTCATCGTCACGCGGCGCGCGGTTCAGCGTTTGTTGATAAAGCGTTTGAATGTCTGCTTTCGTTGCCATGTTTTGCCTCTAAATTGACGTTGCCGTGATCACGCCAAGATTGCTAACCGTAATGCTATACCGCGTTCCATTGGGCGAGCGCAAAATTAAGCGCGCACCTTCAACAAACTCGACATCCTGCAACTTCTTCAGATTCAACGCATCAGCACTTTCAATCGCTCGATTGCGTTCGCGCTCAATCGGCGCCGAGTAATCTTGTGGCGGATTGGGTAGTCTCATCGTCCGCTTCCCGCTACAGCATCCAAACGAATCGTTCCCACACGCCAATCGGCATCAGCATTTCCGACAACGCGCATCGCTACCTGGCGACCCGTGAACCTTACATTTGTGTAAGGCTGCATCGAATAAGGGCCATACGTTGTTGACGATGATTCCGGCGTTGACTGCGTATAAAACGTTAACTTCACTTGACCTTGTGACTTTTCATCCGGCAGCACTTGGCGGACAGACATGAAACGATCACCAGCTCCAATTTCAACTGGACCTGATTCGGCGTAACGCGATGATGTTAACGGCGTGCTATCTGCGCTCCATCCGTTTTCGTGTTCGTATAAATATCCATCAGTACCAACGGCTAATGGATACTGAAACACGCCAGAATCCGTCCAGCACGTTCTTGTTAGCGCGCCAATAGACCAATGGTTTTCTCGGTAATTCCAAATGACGTATCGGTCAATCTCATCGGATGATGCCGACGGGTAAAACCACCACACTTCACCAAAAGCCGCATTCTGTCCAGCGTAAACTTTTGCCAGTTGATCCGTGTTGATGTCGGTAAACACATAGTCGCCAACCGAGCATGGGAGTGGTTGGATCTGGCCATTGAATAAGAAAAATGATTTCGCACTCATCCAAACGGCGCCGCCCTCAATCACGGCACACGCTTGCGGACCAATCATGCCGCAAAACGAACCCACCTTTTCTTGGCCGTATACCAATGGCGGTCCAAGGTAATTCATCACATGAGCGTCTGTTTCGGTCAGTATCAAGATCTGACCGCGCACGCGTTTAGCCGCCAAAATGCGACCGTTGGTTTGCAGCTCTAACGATCCAGCGGTATTCGTTCCTGCTGGCGTCCAGGTTGTGTTGTCTTCCTGGTCAGACCATTGCACTAAACGAGGATTACCGCCAGCGCCAAGCGCAAACAAATAACGCTCTGGCGTAACAATAAGTGCCGTGTTATCTGTCGGCGCATTCGTGATGGCGGCGGCATCCGAACCCGTGTTGAGCGCCCATTCGTATAACTTGCCATCAGAATTGGCGCACCCAACTAAGTTTTCGCCCCAATTGTCAAACGACCAGGTTGTTGCATCTAGTTCAGCGCCAACAGATCGTTTGGTTCCCCACGTTGATGCGCCATAACTTCCAGCGCCGTAGCCATAACCTGAAAATGATGATGATCTTCCCGTGGTGTAACTTGATGGCGTGATGTCATAAAAACTGCCGCCATTCCAAATGTACAAGTTGGTGTGCGTGCCAATTGCAAGCCATTTGTCGTAATCGTTGTCGCGCCAACTGAATACGCCACGCGCTGAACCCGTAACGGTTGATGTTGCTGCTTTGCGCCATCCACCAATCGGGCGCATCGTTCCTTCGTACCAGCGCACAAGATTGGAATCCCAATACCTTCCCGCGGCTTGGTAATTCGTGCCGTTCCGGTATACGCCTGGCGGAATTTTTAACGGTGCAAGCATGGCGTCATCTCATCATCATGGCTTCGGCTTCGCGTCTTCTCGTAAGGCCACGCATGACGCGTCCGCGTGCCTTGTTCCACTTTACGCACTCCTCTCGCGCGCCAGCCCAATCGCCGGCGTCCACGCGTCGCTTAAAGGTTGAAATCCGATAATTCCCCAGGCCACAATTGTAGACCCATGACAGGACAGCGGCGAATCGGCGCGGCGCTGCGGAAAGTATGGTGGGTGATGCTTTAATGAGTGCCATGGCAAAGTGTCGAAGGTGAGCGTCCAAACGGCTTTCGCATTCCGCCATCGTCCAAACGGTTGTTGGCGTAACGTCTGGACCTGTTGTGCCGAAACCTATCGTCCAAGGATCGCCACCGCTACCAGGATCAGGGTAAGCCGCCACATGCCCATCGGGTAAACGCTTTGCGCATCCCTCAAACGGGATGACTAACAACGTTTTGGCGATTTGGATGCCCTCGTTCATTTGCCATACTTCTCAATGGATCGGCCAACAAACCAGAATGAAATGCACATGCTGAACAAACCAAAATCGTCAGAGTCCCATGTTTGCGTCAGCACTTCAGACCAACTAGCGTTTGTTTGAAAGGCAATGCAAAGCGCCGCAACTTTGACTGCGGCATACATGAAAAACAACGCCCAAGTGATGCCAGGTCTAACTAATGCGCTGATGGCAGCCACAAACCAACCGGCTGATTTGGCGGTTTCTGCTTGCTCGTTAAACGCTGCTTTGATGGCGTCCAGCTGTGCGATGGAATGGTCAACGTACTTCTCTTCCATCTTGAATTGACCACGCATCTTTTCCAAATCCGTCTGGAGTTGGAACATGTTTAATTCGTGGTTGCGCTCGTTCTTCTTATCCATAAACTTGAGAATCTCTGGCGCGAGTCGGAATAGTCCGCCAAAGATCGAACCAAGTAAGCCACCGGATAAAAGATCAAACATGTCAGTGGAAAAGTTTTAAGTTAGTGTTGACAAGCAAAAGAATGATTGCACCGGCTGATGCAATCAGGATTTGCTCTAAGCGTTTAAGCCTTGCGTTGATGCCTGCGTAACGCTCGGCGCAGACTGCCTCATGAGTTGACAATTTAGCCTCCACGTCTTTAGCGCTAGCGTTAGCATCCATGGTTTACGCTCCAAGCGAGTCGCCGCCAATGCTGTCAGCGGTGACAACTTCAACAATAGGGATAATCCATTGGCAAGTTGCTTCGTCAAGCGTTGCATCTGCCGTTGGCTTTGGCGGAATAAAAGCGTCACGCGCTTGGTCGTATGTCCAACCTGGGCCGCAATAGTTCTTGCGGAAATTGCCGTTGTAACTGGTCTGCCTCCAGTGCGGATGACCACCAGACCACGCAACCAAGAAGTCGATGCCTTTCTGTTCCTGCTCAACTCCATTCTCGTCAAGCAGCTCGTTGTTATGAACACAATGCACTTCAAGCACATTGTTGTTCTCATCAAGTTTTGCAAAGTGCGCCATAGCCAACCTCAGAATGTGATGGAGCCGTTGCCGGTGAATTTGTAATAAGTGAACCCGCCGGAGGTGTAAGTCGTTGGAGAGCCTGTCGTTGATGCAGCGGCTCGCGGTGCTTTGATGATCACAATGCCAGAACCTCCGCTTCCGCCAATGTTGTATGGATTACTTGATCCGCTACCTCCCCCACCGGAGCCTGTATTTGCGCTTCCAGGATCGGCAGAAGAAGTCCCTGCCCGAGCGCCGATACCCCCTCCTCCCAATCCCCCACTAATTGGCGTTCCATTCGACCCACCACCTCCACCACCAGCGATATAACGCGTTCCGCCAGAATCAACACCTGCGCTTACTATGGCTAGGATTGCGCTATAGGCACCTGTACCGTCACCACCCTCGGCTTGCCCATCCGTGTTTCCCGCCTCAGCAGAACCACCACCGCCGCCACCACGAAACGGACTGGTAAGGCCTTCACCAGTTCCGCCACCAAAGCCTTGCCCTGATGTACCCGCTCCAGATGTTCCGGTATTGTTGTAGCCGTTACCACCGCCACTTCCACCATCTTTTCCTTTAGTGGTTGTTCCATCTCCCGACCCACCACCACCGCCGCCTGTTGCGGTAATAGAAACACCCGCGCCGGAGATTGAAGAGTTACTTCCGTTTGCGCCTCCGGCTTGTGTATTCGCCCCCGTTCCACCAGGGCCAACTGTTATGGTTGCAGTCTGGCCGATAGTGAAAAGACTAGAAGCCGAATACAAAAGGCCACCAGCGCCACCGCCACCAGCGTTATTATTACCTCCTCCAGCGCCGCCACCAGCAATGACAATCGTTTCAGCGGTTATACCACCACCGAACATGCCATAACTTCTTGCGAGCATGGCTCCTAAGACTGAAAGAACAGGCATGTTTTCTGCTCCTTAAGCAAACTTGGTTTGGCTCGCCAAAATCGTGTAAGTGCTAGCTGCTGTTTTGATAATGCTAAACACATAAGCATCAATGGATGTCGTATTGCCTGCCGCTGGCGCCGTTCCTTGTTGCCACTTCACGCTTACATTCGTCGTTGTACCGTCAACCTGGAAACCAGTCGGGTAGTAAGCCGTTGCGCCATTCGTTACCAAAAACGCGCAAGTGATCGACTGGTTCGTTGTGATGAAGTTATTAAGCGTTGTTGCCGCGTCACCGCGAAAGTTAAACGTCCAGTTGGCTGAAGCGTTTGACGTGTAGTAATTGACAGCACGCTCAGTCAGATCAACGTTCACCGTTCCCGTTGCAGCCGTGGCGGATACATTAGCCGTTTCAACAACAGGCTTGATCACCATCTTGCCTGATGCTGTTACAACGTCTGTCGTTGAATCGCCAAGCGTTGCATTGCCTGACGCCGTAAGCGTTGTGAAAGAGCCGGCAGCGGCAACGGTTTGCCCAATCGAAACACCGTTGATCGTTCCTGCGCCCGTCATGTTGCCGCCAAGCGCAAGCGTCTTGCCAGATCCAACGTTCAAGCCAACGCTCGTACCGCTACCCGCTGCCGCAAATAACGCGTCAAGCGTATCCATGTTTGTGTTGAGTTTGTAACCCCAAGTGTCTGTTGACGCGCCAACTTCAGGCTTGGTAAGTGAAAGGTTACTGGTGGTGGTATCGGCCATTTTTATTTACCTCTTACGCGGCATCTCGCCACGGTGAATTGATGGGTGTCCAAGTATTTGTTGGATTGGTAACGTCAGTCCAAATCGTGGTGACGGGTGTGATGGGTTCCCACTTGCGTTCGCCATTGGCGACCATCTCAGAAACGCTTGCTGCTCGCGCTTCGGCATACCAAGTGGATGTTGGGTCAGCCGTAAATCCTGACTCGGCTTCGGAAAACGCTGAATTGCCAATGTCAACATCAGCCGTTGCCGTGGCTGAAGATTCGGCTGCGGCTGTTGCCATGCCGCTTGAGAATGTTTCAGCGTCAGCCGTTGATGCGCTTGTCGATGCGGCTGTGGCAATGCCGCCAAGGAATACGTCAGCGGCGGCACTTGCTGCGGTTGTCGATGCAGCGCTTGCTGCGCCATCCACCAGGCCTTCACCGTTTGCCGTAACCGTTGAAACGCTTGCCGCGGTTGCTGCACCTTCTTGAACGATGGAAGCCAATGCGGTTGCATTGCTGTCGCTTTGCGCTGTTGCTTGTGCATTGCGATCAACTTGAGCGTCTGCCGTTTGGCTTGTGTCGCTTGCCGCCTGCGCCGTAACGCTGAAAAGTATTGCGCCAACCGCTGAAACGGTTGATGTTGATGCGGCAGTGGCTTGCCCGTCAACATAAATGACGGATGATCCTGAATAGTTGCCTGTTCCGTAGGAGCCAAAACCGTAGTTACTGCCGCTGCCTGGCGTTTTCTCGCCAGCCGCTTCCATGGTACTGACGCCCGTTGCAACGGCTTCGCCTTCAACATAATTTTGGTCTGGCGCTGAATATTTGCCTGCGCCATAAGCCGCTGAACCATAGTTATCAACGCTGGCATCGGTTCCCCATTTGCCAGCGCCGTATAAACCAGTTCCATAATTCTGGCCATTCAGCTTTTACGCCAAAGTGACTGACAAGTTTCCAGTTGCAAAACGGAAAACGTCACCATTGCCAACGGCTTTTGATGTCGTTAAATCAGCCCATGACAGCATGTTGCCTGACGTTGACGCATCAAAAATAGCGGCGGCAACAACAGTTCCCCACGATCCGGTTGCTGTTGGAAATTCAACGTTGCCTGAATTGCTTGCCGCGGTTGGCGATGTGCCTGATACGGAAAACGTGACAGCGGTTCGCAAGTAACCGTTACCACTCACTTCAGTACCGCCGCCAGCATCCGTGGGTGCCGTGGTAAATAGTCCAACATATAGGGAAGAAGGCGATGTGTAGGATGTGTTGGTAAACACATGCTTCATTACCTTATCTTCAAGATAATCCGAAAATGATCCGGCCATTAGTAACCCCTTGCTCTCATGCGCGGCGTGGTGCCGCTAAAGTTTGTCCTTTGCTCTTCGAGCATCAGATCGTTAAACGCTTCCTTGTACAGCGCGCCCCATGTACCAATGCGCTCGTCATCGCGCAAGTAAGGCGCGCTTTGAACCAATGCGCCATACAGATACATGGCTGGCGATTTCGTAAGTAACCAGTTGGTTGTGTTGCTATCTGTCAACGCGGCGATCTTTTTGTAGTAGGACATCTCTACTTCAAACTCGCCACTTGGTGATGGGATGACTTCAAACGTTGACCCGACAATGCTGTAATACTTGGGTTGATTGGCGCTATAAAAAAACTGCGTGCGCAAATCGTCGGCTTGCTCATTGCTTACAAACGATAACTTCACCGGCACCGTTGTGTTCAGTTGAATGTTGATCATTTGGAGGAAATCGGCAGGCAATTCGGTGTATTGCGTATCAAGTGATGCCGTTGCGCGCTGCACCATATCGCGCGTTCTCACATTGCGATTGAACGTTGCTTCCGCCAACTCGATGAATGTCGGAATGACGGACGTTAAGTCATCGCGGTTCAACCAATCCGCAATGCTTGTTTTCAATCCGCTGTAAGTATTCAGTGCCATCAAGCCACCTTTTGAGATTCTTCGACCGGCGCGCCAGCTTGTTTTCTGCGCTCATCTTCCATCGGTCGGAGTGCCCAGGTATGCTCGTGCTTATACTCAAAGGTTCCGATATGTCCAATTTGCTTGGACAGGTCGTGATCAATATACAACGGAATGCCATTGTCCCGCAACAGCTTGCAGAAATAGACATCTTCGCCCATGTAACCTTTTGCCGCTGTGTCCCATGGCGTTGCAAACCACGGCATATCAATCACTTTGAAAACGTTGATGTCCACCAGCATCACGCCAGTGCCAACCATGTCAACTTGCTCCAAACCCGTGTCTTCGGGCATCGAGTAACGCAATACTTTTCTTCCTGTTGCTTTATCGTAGTTGCCAGCCGTGGGGCCGGTTGGCATTCTGCGCCTGGCGCAGTTTGCCGCCACAACGCATTCGCCATGGGCCAGTAGGCGCGCGATGGTGTCAGCCGGAAAGCGCATGTCGCTATCAAGAAACAGCAGATAGTCTGCATTGGCGTGGATAGCGTTCATGACTAATTCGGTGCGCTGCGAGCAAAGCAATGTGCCTTGGCTCATCAGCAAATTCACAATGTCACCCGTGTTTCCAATGTGGTGGCTAACAGCATTCACCAAGTCAAAGGTGAACATCGTATGCACTTCATCGCGTGCCGGCACGCAAACAGAAATAATCCGTTTATCAGTCATTAAACCCTCCCAGGTCTTGTGCGAAAGTGTCGATTGTCTGGATGATTAAGCCAGCGCTTAAAGTCCGTTTGATTGCGCGTGATGCCTTTACCTACCAATTCCATAAATAAATTCATGGGAATAGAAGCGACCTTCACGCCATGACCATCACCTGACCATCTTGCACGTTCATCGACCTGGTTGAATTCAGTCTTATTGGTTTCAACAATGGGTTGGACGTTTTGGATTGTCTCGATGACAGCCGTATCGGTATCCTCATCAAAATGCCAGATTCGGGTGATACCTAGAAGCTCGTCTTGTTCAAAGATCCGTTTTTCCATGTAAAAAAGGGCGGGTTTCCCCGCCCCTTCCTAAGTCAAGATTACGACGTGAGTAGGTCAGCGGCAATGCCGTGTGCCTTCTCGTTGTATACGGCAAGGCCGTATTCCGCCAAAAGCAAGCGCTTCTCAGCGTCACCCGTGGTTGCAAGTTCAACTTGCTGGAATGGGCGCAGGAAATGCACGCCAGCGTAGTCGGGCGACAATACAAACGCGTCGCGCTCACGCTGGAATCTATTGGGGACGATGTTGACTTGACCAAAGTCTCCGACGTAGATGTCAGCCGCGCCAATGATCTGTGCCTGCTTTCCAGCCGGCACGTCACGGTAACGCGTTGCAATACCGTTGAAACCGCTAACGGTTTGCTTGTTGACTGGACCAGTCATCACAATCGAAGGCTCGCCGCCACTTGTCCACACTTGCTGAAGGACGCTCTTAAGGATCGTCTCAGTAAACGTGCGAACCGTTCCATCCGAACGCGTTGCCGTGGGAAGTGTGGTGTACGAAGGATTGCCGCCACCCGAACCAATGGATGTGTTGGTCTTGATGAACGCCAACAACGAACCGGTCTTTTGTGCGGTTGTGGAGTCACCAGCAGTTGCGCCTTGGTTGGCCAACAGGATGGTTTCCATGTCGCGCTTTAGCTCGGCAGCTTTCTTCGCCAACTGGTAAGCCAGTTCGCTCTTACGTCCTGCCTTGTTAACGGCTTCCATGGTGCCTGAAATCACAACAGTCTTGCGGCTGATCTGTGTGTAGTTGCCCAACTGAACGGTTGGCGTCACGGCTTCATAAGTAGTGAGATCATCACCCTGAAGCGCTGCATTGCTGGTTGTTGCATCGGCAAGTGCGTCGGTCTGCCACTGGAACAGCGTATTGGAAGCGGTACCGCGACCAATATTGTTCATGAAAGGCGTGGTTTCGGGAGAAATGTTGTAAATCTGATTGCTTAGATCCTCACGAATACCCTTTGCAGAGTAGGTGAGGAAGGTGTTTGATGCGATCGTCATGATAGTTCCTAAAGAAGATGTTCAAAAAGTTTGGCTGCGTCACGGACGTTGCCCGTTTTTGCAAGGCGCTGTCTGGCGCGTGTCACCTCATTCACTTGAACCTTCGCGGCTTGTGGATTACCTGGCGCAACAGTCTTTGTCTTTGGCGCTTCAACCTTAGCTTTCACCGTTTGTTGCTTCGCCATGATCTGATCAAACATCATGGCCTTGCGCAAAACCTTTACGACACGATGATCAACAACACCTTTCAAATCATCGGGTGAAAAGCCTTCTTTGACGCCAAAATCAATCAATGCAGCTTTTTCGGATTTGGCCGTGTCTGGATTCTTCCATTCCGGTATGGCAGAAACCAACAAATTAGCTTCTTCCTTCAACTTAGCCTGCATTGCACGCTGGTATTCCTGCTGTTGCAACTGATTCAAGCGCTGGAGTTCAGCTTGTGATGCCGCCAATTTCTCTGAACGCTGACGCTGCAACTCGGTTTGCCGCACCCACTCGATTGGATCTTCCCTATAAAGTTTTTCCATATCGACGGGTGATTCTTGTTGCTGCTGCAATTGTTGTTGCAATGCAGTAAGCAACTGTGCATAAGTGGCACGCTCTTCACGGACTGCACCAAGCTCTGCTTCAGCGGCTTTGCGCTGTTCTGCAAGTGCCTGTGTTTTCCGTGTGTAATCCGCGGTGCGCTGATAGCCTTTGAGCAACTCGTCAAGCGGAACCTTCTCTTCCTTACCATCAACCTTGACGGTGAAAGTGGGTGGCTCGTCTGGTTGCTTGCTTTCCTCGCTTTCCTCAGACTCGCTGGACGCTTCAACTTCTTCGGGCACTTCGCCTTGCTGACCCGCTTCTGCTTCAACGTCCCCTGACGCCTCAACCTCATCGGTTTCGGCTTGCGCCTTCTCTGGTGCCTGTTCTCCGCTTTCCTCGGCAAGCAACGCTTCAAAGGCTTGTGCGGCTTCCCGCACACTCATGGCGGCATTATCCGCCAAAACTACATGTTCGTCACTCATTGTTTCCTCTTAGATTTCGGCGCGCTTGCGCATACGATCAATCGTCATGCGCGTGAGCGTGCCATCGCTGATTGCACTTGACAGATATTGTTGCACTCTGTCCAGTGCTTTGAATTCAAAATGGATGCGTTCGCGTGCTTCCGTGGTTTCCGCCATAGCCCAATCATCAAGCAATTGCTGGCGGATACCCATCCAAGCATCCTTATACAGACTACTTTCTAATATGCGTTGCGCTTCGTGAGCGCGCTTAATCTTTTCTTCGGCTGTCATTGCATGGGCTGCACGGCTTGCGCGATTGCATCAAGTTGCATGCGCTCACGATCCATATTCACTTTGGCGTCAATCTCTGCCTGCGCTTGAGCAAGGCTTACGCCATACTTGAGTTCCATTTCCTGGCGTCTTAGCACACCGTCTTGCGCAATGCGATCACGTTCACGATCATCGGCACGGATCATCTTTTCGCGCTCGAGGGCAAGTTCAGCGGCTTTCTTTTCAATGTCAGCCTGGATTGCCTGAACTTGCACCGCGGTAAGTGCCTCGGATGGATCTGGGCGCGGTTGTTGTTGCGGTGGACTGTAGTCTATGGGCAACTGATTGATAAATTGCGTCGTGTCCTTGTATCCCGCCAACTCGATAATCTTGGTAAGCGTTCCTGCGTACTGACCAACCGTCACCAATGGATTGTTTGGCCCAAGGCTTTGCAGGATTTGCTCTTGCTTGGCGGCAATGGCTTGCAA
>Ga0075464_10000133_pt1 | contig 30671 bp, 41 predicted proteins | sample DEB19_08_DNA_5_FD_75068 | JGI IMG/M metagenome (GOLD analysis project Ga0075464, IMG submission 75068) | Aqueous microbial communities from the Delaware River and Bay under freshwater to marine salinity gradient to study organic matter... | ecosystem: Environmental > Aquatic > Marine > Coastal ...
CATTAAAACAATTTTCTAACGTCGATTTATGGGCAAATACGTGCTGCGGATGTGATCCAGCCTATTACCCTAGAGCATCAATTGAAGATAAAACTTTTAGCATGGCGGAGTTAGCCGAAAAAACCCTCGAAGAAATAGACCAAACCATAAAGAAAATTAAAGCTGCCAGTAGCGGGCAAGACCGCGTTCTAAGCGACAACGTCGCTCGAGGCTGCAAAGGAGATGTGGGATGATGGAGCGACAAATTCACGCTTACGACTGTGGTCATTGTTGTTTGGCCTATATCTTAGGGATACCTGCTGAAACCGTAAGATCTTTCATGCCCGCCGCAGAGTTAGACAACCTCCAGCTCGAGCGAGCTCTCCGAATTCATCGGCGCTTTGTTGGTTATCTTGAAATTGCAAATGGATCTCGCGAACTGCGGGGCTCCGATCTAGCTATTTGCAACGTAACAGACGAAGGACATTGGGTTGTGTATGAGCATGGCAATTTTTTATGCCCCGCTGGGCAGGAATGGAGAACGGAAGATGTAGTTGATTTTTCAATCATCGTTAAACCCAAGGAGAAACCATGACCCCCCGACTGCAAAAAATAATGAAGGATATGGTTGAGAAATATTGCACAACTGAGCGAGAAGTAATCAGTTATTCTGACTCTGAACATCATGATGGATATATCGCAGGCTTCACAGCCGGCGTCGCCGAGCGCGATAAGGAACTATTGGAGATTGGGGAGGAAATTAGTTGGCAAGATGGAACTGCTTTTTATACCGACGTGAACGGGCAAAGGTGGGTGCATGAGACCGATGCGATTGGGTGTTTAAAGCAACTCAAGCTGAAGCTCGCGGCGAGTAACGCTGCCGTCATTGATGATTGGATAACACGCTACCACTCCATTAAAGATCGCATGACTGAAAAAGAAAAAGAACTCGCGGCTTTGGTTGATGCAAAAAACTGGGCCATTGATATGGCCTCAAGCTATAGGGATGAGTGCGAACAGTTGAGGACGCTATGGGAGTGCCACGGTGATAAACTTCAATGGGGGCCGCTACAGAACGCTAATAAGATTAGAGATGAGCGTCTATCTGACGAAGATGTAATTTCGTTAAGTAAGCAGCTCTTAGCCAAAGATAAAGAACTCGCCTCTTTGCGTGAGGAAAATGAGACGTGCAAGGCGCTAAGAAAAACCGAATTTGAGGTTTACCAAGACAAACTCCAAGCCCAGGACGCTTTGCTTAGGGAGTGTTTGGGAGCACTTGGGATAGGACGCCATAGATTTGACTATGACGACTTAATCGAAAAACTCACTACTCACTTGGAGAACAAATGATTGGTAGCCTTAAAGACGTCTTTCGAGACGACGACATAGCTTGTGGCGACCCGCTCTATTTATTAGACGAGATTAAAGCAATTTACCCAGAAGTTATTAAAATCGACCAGTGTTATATTGCGTTAAATGAGAAAGAGCATTGGTTAGATTTTGCGTTGTTTCAATTCAGCATGAGTGACGGTGACGGTACTAATGAGCGCGTGAGTTTAATTTTTCATGGCTCTGGCACAACTGGAAGCTTGCGAGAGGCACGCCACATATATTGGGGGCCAAACTCCGAGGGCTACACGTTTTACTTGCCTGGCAAAACGGTAATAAAAGCTTTAACTTATCTACAAAAATATTTTGATTTCGACTAAAGGACTACACGCAATGCCATGATACAGAAAATTAACCAACACTTGGAGAACAAATGATAAAAATATTTATGCACAAAACAACAGGCGAAATAGCTTTAAGCTTTTCCCCGAAACGACTTCATTTTGAAGACGATAGCGACGGCGACTTATGTAACCAATACCTTTTAATAGGTGTTTTCTGATGGGTGTTTTTGTATTTTTAGTGGTTTGGTATCTTTTTTTTGAGGCGGTTTTTCATCAAAACGACTTGGGCTGTAATTGCTATGAAGCTAGCTCGCTAATCTCAGCGGAGTAATTGACCGGCTCGAACGGTCGCATGGGCACTGACGGCCCCGTGCTCCCACTACACTAAATTACTCCGCTGAGATTAGCCTGCGTGTTTATTTAATTTCCGCATTGCCTTTTTCACAGCTTCAGTGATCGCCTGACGCTTAAGTTCTCCAACATCAACGCCGCTTTTGTCTAAGAGTTCAAGGTCCTCACCCACTTCAGGCAAAAGCTTGATGTTGGCGGGGTACGTGTATTTTGCAGTTTTTTTCATCGGAAGCTGATCCATAAATTCATTAAAACTTTAAAGAAACATTTCGTCAAAGATTTCTGAAAGATTTCCCTGAGAAACCTTAAAAGAGGCTCCAGACTTGAGTTTAAGGCAATTGTGTAAACCAATTTAAAAGGAGATTCCCGTGGAAAATAAATCTGTAGATTACAAATTCAATGGTACGCAGCTTGTTATTACTGTTGACCCCAACAAAGACGGCCAACCTGTTTTGACGCTCACCCTCGAGATGGCTGAAATCCCAGATGAAGTCCTAAGCGCCATCCAAAGCAAAAAGGCTAACTAATTGGGCTTTGTAAACTGGCTCGCAGGAATCATTGCAAAGGCCGTGATGGAGAAAGTCGCGGCTCAGCTTAATGAGTATTTCGAGACCAAAACTAAAATCAATGCAATTGGAACGGAAGCTAAAGAGCTTATGGGGGAGTTGGACAATGCTCAATCAGACGAGGAGCGCAAAGCTATCATGCGCAAAATTTCTAATTTTTCTGACCTTAAGCATCTGCTCTAGCTGCACGACCCTCAGGCCTCCACCGAAGGTCACAAAGTGCTTAATCAATCAGCCTAAGGGCGGAATGGACTGCATTAATTCTTCGGGCACCGAGTTCTTTTTGCCGTTTTCAAGCCCTGATGCGGACAAGCACGTCTGCATGCCAGGGAAACAATTCATCGACGCCGCAGCCTGGCTTCAAGAGCTATTAACCGTCGCGACCAAGGGGAAGAAGTAATGGACGCCATCATCTCAATTGTAAAACAACTCATCGAACTTTTAACGGCGTTTTTGGCGCAGAGTAAAGCGCAGGAACCGCCACGGCCAGATAAGGCGCCCCCTGAAATTGAAGAAAAACCAAACGCTGTGACGGAACCCATTGTTCAAGTCGTTAAGGGCGTTAAATACAAAACCCACGGGAAATTTAAAACAAAATCAGGGAAAGCCAAGGGCCTCGTTGTCCACTACACGGTGAGCGGCCGCTCTCAAGCCGCTGCAAAAAACGTCGTGGCCTATCTCGCGAAAGAAGGCTTGGGCTGCCCCGTAATGGATGAAAACGGAATAATTTATATCCCTGAAGGATTTAACTGGCTCACCGATGTCGCTTATCACGCAGGTGTTTCCTCGTGGAAGGGTGTTTCCGGCATAAGCGCCTACTGTATAGGCATGGAGATTTGCAATTGGGGAACGGCGGGGAAAGAAAAGGGCGCAAAAGACCTAAGAATCCAAGCTTCGAAGAAAGAAAACATCAAGCCCGGCACATATCAAATGTACACCGAGGCGCAAGAAAAGGCGCTCATCAATCTTTGCCTGTGGCTTAAAAAACAATGCCCTGAATTTGATTTTGATTGGGTCGTCGGCCACGACGAGATTGCCCCAACAAGAAAAGCAGATCCCGGCGCGTCTCTCAGCATGACAATGCCGGACTTAAGAAAGTTGTTAAAGGCGTAAGTGTTGATTCAACAGGGATGTTTTGGGGGAGCTTCATTGAAGAAGCGCGTGCCAAAGGAATATTTGGGGGCTTTTAAGGCGGGGCATAGGCATGCGGCGAGGGCGTACATCGACGAGGAATTTAGCTTTCAGCTTCTTAAGCGAGTAGAGCAAGGATGCGCGAAAGCAAAAGAGGCTCTTGAGTGGCTCGTGAAATTCAATAACGAGCACTACCGCGGGGTCTATAAGCTTGACGGCACGGACTTTAACGCCACGAAAGAGGAGCGCAAGAAACTAAGGCACGAGCGATATGCCCGGGACGAGGACGTGATGGCCGCGCAGACGCTTGAGCTTGAAATGGTCGAAATTCAAACGACTGAGGACGAGCTCATCACCCTAATTGACCTAAAAATAGAGAAAGAGCGCTCAACGGGTCAATAATTTTGGCACTTGTCTAATAAGGATCACCAAATTAACGGGCCATTCTTAGGAACGCCCTAAAAAAGGATGTAACCAATGAAAAAAAACGCACCTAGAAAAAAGACTGAAGCCGAAAAAGAAGAAATTCCCAAGGACCTTCAGGATATGCTTGGCTCGCTCACGGCACTTGCCACAATACACACGCTCCTGCAAAGGGGCATGTTTCAAGTCACAGAACACGGTGCAGTCGCATCTTCAATTCAATACGTCGAAATCCTCCATAAACAGGTCATGAGCGACGCCAAGGCGCACCCTAAGGCCCATCTTTCACCGCAGCTTGTTGCCGCAAATAGAACACCTGAGGAGCAGGAAAAGCTCGACAAGGAGTTTTTAGAAATCGTCGAAAAGACACAGGCAAGCGACAAAACCACTGAAGCACAGGCGGTGCAATAATGGCCAGACCCAAAAAAATCCAAAATTTAGCCGAAAACATTAAACCCTCTGATAAGGCGCCACAGATTATTTTCCCTGACGTTCGCGTTGCCGGAGAAAACCATCCGCTTGAGGATATGTGGATCGACGGCAATTTCCCGGAACTAAAGGCCGTTGGCTGCTGCCCGATGAAATGCGGAGAAAACGCCGCCGGCAATCCGATCATGCGCTGGATGAGCTACACAATGACCACAAAGGGCCCTAACGTAACCAAGATCGAAATCTCTGAGCCTGATATTAAGGCAATCGCTGAGGAAACGGCGAAAATCGCGTTCGTCACTCACTTCATTGATCAGGATGCAAACGGGCTATGATTAAACTTTCAGAGAAAGAAATCAAAGCAATCGTGCTCGTTGGAACTTTGGTCGCTGCGATCATCATCGGCTCGTGGCCCGCAGTCGCCGTGTTTTTTGGCGTCATTGCTCTTGTGGGTCTTGATGAAATCAACGTGAATCGTGACCTAAAATCGGCGCTCGACGTTCTTGCTAAAAGCCAAATGGAGCTCGACAAGAGATTTAACGAGCAGCTTGAAGTCGTTTTGGGCATTAAGAAAGAGCACGAATCGATTCAAAAGAACGCCGATGAGCTAAAAAAGCTCGTCACCCAGACCAACATCGCAAACCTGCTGCCTCAGCATCCCGGAGCAAGGAGAGTCGGTGTCTAAGGAAAATCGAAAGAAATGCACGGACGCCGAGGTCGAGGTGCGCGTTACAGAGATTCAAAAGCTTTTACTCAATGGCTTCACGCGGCCCTACATCGTGGAGATGGCCAATAGAAAGTGGGGCATTGCTCTCCGTACGACGGACGAGTACATCAAGCGCGCCACGGAAAACATCAAGGCCATAAATCAAACCGCGCGCGAGGACAACCTGGCTCTTGTGACCACGAACCTTTGGGATCTTTTTAGAAGCTGCAAGGAGATGGGTGAGCTCGGTGAGGCGAGAAAAGCCATCATGGACATTGCAAAACTTCGCGGACTAGACGTTCAACTCGTGGAGCATTTTGTAAATGAACGGCCACTTGAAAGCGTCTCGGACGAGGAGCTCGATAAGGTCTTAGGCCAATCAGATGGGCGCCATTAAGTACGAGGACGCGGTCCGAGAGAAGTGGTATCGAAACGACTTAGATTTTAAGCTCCACGCTGCACAGAAGGTTCTACAAGAGACCTTCAATGAGGCTCGCGGGCAGCTTTTTGTCGCTAACTGCTCAAGGCAGTGGGGAAAATCTTACTGGGCTGTTAAGATCGCAATTGAGACGGCGCTTAAAAACCCCAAGGCGCAAATCCGTTATGGCGCGGCCTTTCAAACGGACCTTGAAGAATTCATCATTCCGGCTTTTGAGAAAATCCTAGAAGATTGCCCTCAGGAGCTAAAACCAAAATACAATGCACAGAAGTCGGCGTTTCTTTTTCGAAACGGCTCAAGAATTAAACTCGTTGGTCTTGATAAGCGTCCAAACGGTCTGCGTGGTAACACTCTTGACCTGATCATCATCGATGAGTGTGGCTTCGTAGGAAATCTCGATTACATTTATAAATCGATCATTGTTCCTGCGACACTTCACAGGCCTAATTGCAGAATTATTCTCATCTCCACTCCCCCTTCGACGCCAGCGCATCCTTTCGTCGAGTATGTGCAAAAAGCCGAGATTGAGGGCAGTTATGTTGTGCTTGATATTTACTCAAACCCTCTGATTAGCGAGGGCGACATTGAGCGCATGGCAAAGGAGTTGGGAGGCAAAGAATCAACCGCCTTTCAGCGCGAATGTCTTTGCAGGTTTGTGGTCGAGGGGGATTTAGCGATCATTCGCGAGTGGGATGATAAGTACATTGAGGAAGTCCAGCGCGATGAGTATTTCGGTTACTACGATCTTTATACATCGATGGACATGGGGCGAATTGATTTCACGGCGCTAATCTTTGGCCACTACAATATCAGGCGCGCAGCCCTCGTCATTGAAGATGAACTCACGCTCCATGGCCCAACGTGGACGACGGTCACGCTAAAGGATGCCATTTTACAAAAAGAGCGGGAGCTGTGGTTTGACGAAAAGGCCAAAGAGGCTAAGAAGGTTTTTCGGCGCATAGCGGATAACAACAACCCGCATCTGATTTTGGATCTTGCAAGCATTCACAACCTGTCTTTTATCGAAACCACGAAAGAGTCGCTTGAGGCCATGGTTAACGAAGTGCGTTTCATGGTCGCCGATGGGCGCATCATCGTGCATCCGCGGTGTAAGCTTTTAATAGGCTGTCTGAAGTACGGAATCTGGGATGAAAAGCGGCGCGAATTTGCAAGATCAAAGGTCTATGGGCATTTTGATCATTTGGCTGCCCTGATTTATTTGGTGCGGAACCTTGCTAAAGACAAAAAAATCCCGGCCATACACGGCCACGACAATGCGCGCTCTTGGGTGAAGCACGTCAAAGAAGAAAACATTTCGCCTAACGCGAGGCTTTTGGGAAAAACGCTTTTAACAAAAAAACAGCCATTTAAGGGATAGAAATTTTGGCACTTCTCCTCTGTGGGGGAAGTCATGTCAGAAAACAGCACAAAACCATATTGGGCCTCGGTACCATCGGATGAAATCGCAGACGAAATCTTAGACTGGGTCGATAAGTACTATAAATATTTAACGCTCTCTGGGCGCTTGGACCTCTATCGGAGAAGCTGGGGTTACTACTATAAACCCATGCTCTTGGGCTCGCGCCTTAATCCTGCGGGCTCCATCGGTGAACTCACGACAATCTCGGTCAATCACTATCGAAACCTTTTGCTCCACCTTGAAACCCTCACAACTCAGCAGCGCGCAGCGTTTGAGCCCGTGGCCGCGAACAACGACGAGAAGTCTCAGGCGCAGGTCGTTCTGGCGGGCGGTCTTTTGGACTACTACATGCGCGAAAAGAGGCTTGAGCGCCTCATTGTTCAAGCTGTTAAAGACGGGATGATTTTCGCTGAAGGCTTTGTTCACGCCGAGTGGGATGCGACGGGTGGGAAAGAGTACGGCCTTACTCCCACGGGGGCGCCCGCATATCAGGGCGACATGAAGTACACAAACTACAACCCATTAAACTGCATCCGCGACTATGAGCTCGAATCTCCCACGGCGGTTTGCTGGTACATCTTAAGAAGCTTTCAAAACAAATACGAACTTGCGGCGAAATACCCTGACCTCGCAAAAGACATTCTCGACGATTCAACCGATTTCACCGAATACTCTCGCTCGACGACGCTCAACTTTCATGGCGATAAAGAAACAAGCAATATCGCCATTTATAAGCTCATCCATCAGCCGACGCCGGCGCTCCCCCAGGGAAGATTTACGATGTGTCTTGATAACGGCACGGTCCTTCAGGATGGCCCGCTTCCCTATAAGGAAAACCACGTTTATCGCCTGGCTCCGGACGAGCAAACGGGTAGCATTTTTGGTTACACGGTCGGGTTTGACCTCCTCCCGGTTCAAGAGGCCATTGACCTCGTTTATTCAACCGGGGTTACAAACTTTGCCACTTTTGGTGTCCAAAATATTCAAATGCCAAAGGGCGCTGATCTTTCAGTGAGTCAGATTGCGGGCGGATTAAACGCTTTCGAGTATGACTATAAGCTTGGTGAAATTAAACCGCTTCAGCTTGTTTCAAATCCGCCTGATTTTTATCAGTTCACGCAAATGCTCGAGCATGTGGGGGAAATTCTCTCTGGTGTAAACTCTGTGGCGCGTGGAAACCCCGAGGCGTCGCTTAAATCGGGCGCCGCCCTGGCACTCGTGCAGTCGATGGCTGTTCAGTTTTCAATGGGTTTGCAGCGCTCCTATGCGCAGCTCGTTGAGGACGTGGGTACCGGCACCATTAACATTTTAAAATCCTTTGCCACGGTTCCACGGGTCGCCGAAATCGTAGGGAAAGCCAACCGTCCACTCATGAAACAGTTCACGGGCCAAGATCTAGACGGCATTAACCGCGTGTCAGTGAACATGGGTAACCCACTCACGGCCACACTCGCAGGACGCACGAATTTAGCGGAAAACCTTGCCGATCGTAACATGATTGAAAATCCGGATCAATATATCCAGGTCATGACGACCGGGCGTTTAGAGCCAGTGATCCAAGGAAAGCAGCAAGAGCTCATTTTGATTAAGGGCGAAAACGAAAAGCTTTCGGACGGAATCCCTCAGCGCGCACTTATCACCGATCAACACTCCCAGCACATTCTCGAGCACAAAATCGTGCTCGCAAATCCAGAAATTAGATCAAACCCAAATAGCCCTGTGCTCGCTGCAACATTGGCTCATATTCAGGAGCATATCAATTTCCTAAAGACAGCGGACCCGTCGCTTTTAGCGCTGATTCACCAGCAATCGATGGCGCCGCAAATGCCGCCGCCCCCGGGTGACGGGCAAGCGGCCATTCCGCCGGCCGGACCTCAACCGCCCGACGTGCAGGAGCCAAACATGCCGTCGCCGCCCGAGGGAACAGACCCACAATCAGCCGCAGTAATTGAAAACCAACAGCAAACGTAAACAAACCATGAGGCCCATCAATTGACGGCCAAGGAGACACTATGGAAGCACCTGGATCAGGAGCGCCTACGCAAGCGGCGCAAAGCCAACCAAACCAACCGGCGGACCCGAAAGCGCCACAAGGGCAAGCACCAGCGGGAGGCCCGGCCACGGCCGGAACGGTTAAAGAAGCCGCCCAAGCCGTAATGGAGAAATTCAAAATCAAGGTCGACGGGCGAGAAGAAGAAGTCGACCTTGAGGAACTTAAGCGCGGCTATGGCCACCAAAAGGCCGCAAACAAAATCCTGCAAGAGGGGAAACAGGCGAGAAAACAAGCCGAAATGTTCATCTCCATGCTCAAGGACCCGGACAAGGTCGAGGAGATTTTGGAAAAACTCGGCCACAAGCCGCGCGAGTTATTTGAGACAAGGCTTGCAAGCAAAATTAAGCGCGAAATTCTCGAGAAAGAGGACCCTCGAGCGATTGAGCTTGAGGATGCACGCGCAAAACTTAAGGCCTATGAGGACCTAGAGCGAAAGCAGAAAGAGGCTCAAGAGAAGCGCGCACTTGATGAAATGAAGGCTAAGTACGCCAAAGACTACAACGACCAATTTGTTGGCGCCTTAAAGGAAACTGGGCTCCCGGCGACAAAAGAGTCGGTGAGCAAAATGGCTCAGTACATTTCGCGCGCAGCAAAGATAGGGTATGAGATTACCCCGCAAGAGGCCGCAAAAATGGTTCAAGAGGACATTCAGCAATACAAGATTGCCCTGCTTTCACAGGCGGACGGCGAAACGCTGCTCAATATGTTGGGTGACGAAATGGCCGAGAAAATTCTCACTGCTCGAGGCTCGAGAGTGAAATCGCCAACGCTCCCCACGCCCCAAGAGCAGGGACAGCGGCGCGAGCGCAGAACCAACACGAATATTTCAGACAAAGAACGCCGGCGCATGACTCGCGGATGGGGATAAAAATAATTTTCAAAAGTCCTTAAAGATTTTGGCACTTAGTGTTTGTAGGGGGATCTTTAGGGACGCTTTCATGCTATCCCGCGATCACCTTAAAGACTTTTGGGATTTGAGCCGCATTTGCCAAGCTCTCATCAATAAGAAGTCGCCACAGAAGAAACCAATTTCAAAAACTTACTTTGAGTCGCTCTAAGCCTCAAACAGGCCCGACTGCACTCAAAAAATCTTTAAGGAGATTTCTTTATGTCACAAACGGGTGATTTAAACTCAACCTATAAAATCGCATATCCCTCTGGCATCGTCGACGCACTTCCCAAGTATGGGAAAATCCGCGACCTCGTTGATTTCGTGCCGTCACAGTTGATGAACGGTAAGCATTACGAACAGCCCGTAACGCTGACCCGCGAACAGGGCTTCACTTATTCTTTAGACACACAAACAGCCTACGCGCTCAACGACTCTATCGGTATGGAAATGCAGTCCGCTGTTGTTCCCGGCGCCGACATCGTTTTGAACTCGACTGTTGGTTACAACCAGGCCGCTCGCGCCTCTCACTCCGCCACAAGCTTTAAGAACGTCATGAGCTTGAAGTTTGAAAACATGATGGAATCTTCAGAGATGCGTCTTGAAATCGCCTATTTATATGGTCAAGACCATATCGCTCAGGCCGCAGCTCAACAGGTCGTAATTGCAAGCTCCATGCTCCCTATCGTCATCGACACAGACGAATGGGCGACTGGTATTTGGACTGGCTCCGAAAATGCCAACGTCGTTTTCGTTAAAGCCTCTGATAACACCGCCGTTGACTCTCTGCGCTCTTTCAAGGTTGCTAAAGTCGACGTTGACGCTCGCACAGTTTACTTCGCGGCCGGTACCGCTGGCACAGCTGGTACGCTGACCACGCTTGAGACTGCAATCGAAGCCTACGCTTGTAACATCCATTTCTATGGCTCTTGCTCCGGTTCCGACAGCTCTTTCGCTTATGCGGAAATGGCGGGCTTGAAGAAAATCCTCACCAACACGGGCTCCTTGTTCGGCATCGACGCCGGAACTTATGACTTGTGGAGAGGCAACTCTGTTACGGTTTCTGGTCAGCTTACAATGCAAAAAGTGTTGTCTGCTGTGGCAAAACCCGTTCAGCGCGGTCTTAACGAGAAAGTTTCTTGCCTCGTGAACCCAAGCACATGGGCTGATTTGGCTTCAAACTTGGCCGCATTGAGACGTTTTGACGGCTCCTATTCTAAGAAGAAAGCCGAAAACGGTTCTGAAGAACTTGAGTATTTCTCTCAGAACGGTTCAATCAAGATCATCTCTTACAACATCGTTAAGGAAGGCGATTGTTTCATCTTCCCAGAAGATAGAACTATCCGCATCGGTGCTCGTGAGTTGGGCCTAAATGATCCGACTCGTCCTGAAGAAGAAATTTTCTTCACGATTCCTGGATACGCTGGCGTGGGCTTGAGAGCCTATACGAACCAAGCGATTTTCCTCGAGACACCGGCTCGCGGTGTGTACATCACCGGCATTACTAACTCGAACTAATCAAACCTTTAAGGGCTCCTCCCCAGGGGCCCTTTTTACTTTAGAAAGGGTTAAAAATGTCCTCACTTCAAAGAATTGTTCTTACCTATAACGGCACGGCCGATGACTTCAAATCCGAAAGCAATCTCGCGATGGGCGGCCAGGACGCGCTAAATAACTTCATCGACTACTTGGGCGGCCTTCAAGGCGGAGCTCAATTGGGCGCGAAGCTTGATTTCAATGTGGGCGCGGTTAAGGCCTCAGGCACCATCACGGTGGCGACGGGTGGCTCAACCAACAATCAAACGATGACGATTTGTGGGGTTACACTCACCGCGAAAACATCGAGCACAGCGAACAATGAATTCACAATTTCTGCGACTGCGGCAACGCAAGCGGCAAACATGGCGGCGGCGATTAATGCTTCAACCAACTTGGCTGGAATTGTGACCGCGACAAGTGCACTGGGCGTTGTGACTGTAACAGCGGTTGTTCCGGGCAAGATCGGTAACGGTCTTGTTATGGCAAACGTCAACCTGTCCAACGTGACGGCGGTCAGTTTTGCAAACGGCATAGACGGCACAGCGTACTCGATTGATCTTCGATAGTTAATTTTTAGTCAGGGGAATTAATGAGCGTTGATTTAACGATAAACGGGGTCACTTATCCGTTTCCCGAAACCGGCGACACTGATTGGGGTCCAGACGTTACAGACTGGGCCACGGCGGTCACAGGCGGCATGCTGCAAAAAGCGGGCGGCACGTTTCAGCTTTTAGCCGAAGTTGATTTCGGCACGGCCTACGGGATTAAGTCCCTCTATTACAAATCGCGCACGGCAAATCCCGCCTCGAGCGGGCAAATCCGCCTAGCTCAAGCCGACGTTATTAATTGGCGCAATAATGCCAATGGCGCGAATCTCTCTCTTGGGGTTTCAAGCGACACGCTTCAGTTTAACGGAAGCAACATTGCAACAGCAAGCGACCTCGCGAGCTACGTTCCCAAAAGCCTTTATTCAGCAAAAGGCGCCATTTTGGCGGCGTCTGGAACGTCAACACCCGCGACTCTTTCAGTGGGTACAAACGGGTTTGTTCTTACTGCTGACTCAGGAGAGGCCACCGGCATCAAATGGGCTGCTGCTGGGGCGGGCGACGTACTAGGCCCTGCAAGCTCTGTGAATAACGGCTTCGCTAGATTTGATGGCACCACTGGGAAGCTGTTGAAAGATGGCGGGACAACGCTTGTTAACGCTGACATAGCAACAAACGCGGCAATCGCATTTTCAAAAATGGCCGCGCTCACCGCAAGCCGCGCTCTCGTGTCTGACGGCTCGGGTGTTGTTTCAGCCGCGACCACAACAGCCACAGAAATTGGCTATTTAAATGGCGTCACAAGTTCAATTCAAACACAGCTCGACGCAAAACAGCCGACAATCTCGGTCAGCGACACAAACTCAATCGACTCCACGCTCTCTTCAAACACAATTAGCTCGTCGCTTAAAATCTCGACAGGGGCCGCGTCTAACGGGTCTTACAATGCTCTTTTGACAATTGAGTCAGATGGGCTGATGGCCCAAGTGCCTGCTTATGCAAACGCGCTTACAAATCTAAGCTTAGCGGTGACCTTTGGTGCTGGTGCGATGACAATCGCTGTTAAAACGCTGGCTGGCAACAATCCAACATCTGCAAGCCCGGTCATTGTTCCAGTAAGAAGTAACACTGCCTCTTCAGGGGCCTTTGATTTGGTCGCCGTCACAAGCGCACTGAGTATTACGGTGCCGTCAGGGGCGACGCTTGGGTTGAATTCCGGCGGGGGGTTTGGCTCTGTTTATCTTTCTTTCATAAATAACGCAGGCACAGGCGAGCTTTCTGTAAACTCTCAATGGCTGCAAGATGGAATTATTTCAACAAGCGCTATCGGTACTGGGTCTGATACCGCCGGGGATTATTCGACAACATCACGCTCTAATGTTGGAAGCCGGATGATTGCGCGACTTGATTTCAATTCTGCGCCAAACGGAACATGGGCGTCGGTTGACAAGGTCTCGATTGGAAACTGCGGAGACCTTCACTCGGCAACCAGCGTGGTTACGCTGCTTACGGCTACGTCTGGAACGAAAACGCCAGGAGCATCAAACAACTATCTTGCTATGAGCGGGAACTCCTTAATTTTGCAGCCGGGGTTTTGGAAGCTAAACGGTCAAATTGGGTTTGCAAGCTCAGGCGGCTCTGCGGGCTATGCCAGCTTTCAAGCTCTTTGGTCAGCGGCAAACGGCGGCGACAATGGAACGTTGCCTGCGTCCCTAACGACGACGACAGGCCTTACCGTGCTCTCACCATACGATAGTTCCGGTGGCTTTAACTCACCGTCCGCTTACTTAACGGCAACACTCAATGCGGGCACGCTGCAAATGCCAGAGGTAACTGTTTACGCCGATCGCACAGCGACGGTCTATTTGGTTCCGAGGGCTGCAATGTCAACCCCTGCAAATGCAAGAGTGACTTGCGCGGCTTGGGCTCAACTTATTTCTTAAAGGAGATTTATGATTAGCTACTCACAGAAAATTTTAATTGACGGCGAAATGACCGGAACTGACGAAAACACTTCAGATCCCCTTTGGGTTGGCACAGCGACGGTTTTTGGTATCCAAGCTTTGCGCGATGGCGATGCCGCTGGGTCAGTGAAGCTGCAAGCCTCTTGTTCACCAGCAAGACCAAATACTCTGGCGGGGAACCTGCCGTCAGTCGCCATTCCAGATGAAGAATGGGAAGACATTCCAGACTCTACTTTTTCAGTCGCAGCCACGGTCGGGTGGATTTGGAGTTACGATGGCGCAGGCTTTAACTGGGTAAGAGCAGTTTACACAAATGCAAGCGGCACCGGCACCATTAACGTCAGAGCGAACGTAAAATCAAACGAGGTCCTAGGGTAATGGGATTTGTTCAGCTGCCATTAGGAGATAGCGGGCCCACGCATCGTTACCTGATTGACGAAATCGGTGACGTTGGCGGCGCGTATTCTTTTCAGCAGCTTGGAACATATGATGGCCCATTAGTAAAAATCAGAAGAGCCTCAGACAATGAAGAGCAAGACTTTGCCCCAACTGAAGGCGGAGTACTTGATACCGCAGCAATCGAAGAATTTTTAGACGGCACGACGGGTTTTGTAACTACTCTTTATGATCAAACAGAGGGTGGACACGACCTGATTCAGGCAACATCAGGAAATCAACCGCAAGTATTAAAAGATTCAAACGGCTACTGGTATGCCAACTGTACTCAAAAATTCATAGCTTCGGCAAGCTTCATTGGCGCGCAAACAAACTCAACAGTTCACGTTATCTGGCAGTGTCTTTCAAATGGAGCCTTGCCCGTAACGAACGCTCAGGGCGGCATTAACCTTGGGGCCGGAAACAACATTCTCGTGCCATGGTGGACAACAGAGCAGTCGCCGACATTTAAAGACGCTTCCCAATCAAGCTTTAACTGGGCTGACAATAAGCCTCGAGAACACATTTTTAAATTCTTAAACGGGTCCGTGGCGAGCTTTGAGTACGCTTCAAACGGGAGAACCCCTTATACGGTGGCAAACCCAAGCTATTCAGAACTTTCGGTCGGAGCTTCTTTAGTTGAGGGAAATTTGCGCGTCTATGAGCTAGTAGTTTTCACAAAAGATGCTGATCAGGAAACTATTTTTGAGATCACAAAAAACAACTATCCCCTGATGTTCATGACGGAAACGCTTTGGCTCAACCTTGGCGACTCAAACACGGCGGCTGGTTTTGCGAACATTGGAACTCAGTGGACGGCAAGACAGGTAATTCAACAGCCCATTGAGGTGCCATACTACTCTCGCGCTCACGGTGGTTTTACAATTCAAGATTTTCTCGACCACCCAGAAGACGTCACGTTTTATTTAGAAAATTTCACTTACGATAACGCGACTGTGATTATTTTTCTAGGAACAAATGACATAGCAATTGACGGCATCACGGGCTCCGAGTGCTACGATAAGCTGTGTGAGTTAGCTGGAATTATAAGAGCAGCTGGAGCCATGACCATTGCAGCAATTACCATGCTCCCGCGAACAGCTGCGGCTCCGTTTTCGGCTGAGCGGGATATTTTTAACGACCTTTTGATTGCAAATGCAGAGGGTGTTTTTGACATCGTCATCAACACGACTCTGGACCCCGCGCTAGAAGATCAAAACGACCCAACTTATTTTGCAGACACCACGCATTTGAACGATGCCGGTCAACAACAACTTGCGGACCTTGTGGTGGCTGCTTTTTAAAGGAGTAAACGTGAACGACGAAATGAAATTAAAGGTTATCCAAGAAATCATGGACGATCTTCAAAGCCAGATGGAGATGGGCAGGGACGACTTCGATGAGCGTCTCGGCCGCAAAAAGCCTGATATTGAAATTCGAGAAGAAGTTATCGGGAAAGACCTCGACGGCGACATGGAGATGGGCGAGGACCCAGAACACATGGAGACGGTCTTGGGCGACGACGAATCCCCCGAGGATAAACTCAAATCACGCATCATGAAAATGAGAGGCTAAATTGGCCCTACCTCAATATGCGACAGAACAGTTACTTGAAAACATCAAGCGCCGATGCTTGGTGCCGACAAGTCAGCTCACCTACACGCCTCAAGGGCTCACTGATTTGGCAAACGATACGCTTCAGGGCGAAATCGTGCCGCTCATTATGTCGACTCGTGAGGACTATTTTGTCACGCATGTTGATGTTCTAAGCCCCGCCGACGGCGTTATTGATTTTCCGGCTGAAGCCGTGGGGTCGAAACTTAGAAACGTCTGCTATTACCCGTCGGGCAATCCGCTCAACATCATCAATTTGCCAAGGATTGACCTGGATCTTGTGGCTGGGGTCGGTTTCATGAATTACGCCACTTTGGCGGGGTTTTATATTGAGGGGAATAAATTCTGCCTCTACCCAAACACCTCGGTTCCGACAAACACAACGATTCGCATCTATTACTACAAACGCGTGCTGACACTTGCCGCGCCCGGCCACTACGCCTACGTGCGAAGCGTCGACACAAACACGAATGAGATTATTGTCGATTCGGTGCCCTCTGACTGGGAGGTGGGCTCAGAACTCAATACGGTTTCGGGTGAGCCGAACTTCGATATCACAAATTCACGGGTCACAATTCAGGCCCTATCTTCTCCGACGATCACGCTCGATAGCGTCGAGGACATAGAGGTCGGAAATTACATTTCGTTTTACGGCTATTCGGCGATTCCCATGATTCCGCTTGAGGCGCATCAATATCTTGCGCAAGTCACCGCCGGTAAGGTGCTTGAGGGCCTGGGAGACCGCGAGGGGATGACGGCGGCCCTTCAGAAAGCGCAATCGCTTAAAGATTCACTGCTTGTCATGATTTCTAACCGCATCGATGGGAGCCCTAAAAAGGTCATTAATCCTCAAGGGGGATTAAGAATGCCTTACTGGCGACGTGGTTGGTGGGGGTTTTAATTGGCCGCTCAACAAAAGCTCGACCTTCAGTTAAAAGGCCTCTATACGACGCCAAACAACCTCTCTGCGGTTCCGCAAGGGGCGCTCGAGGTCGCTGACAACGTCGTTATCAACACGCAGTCGAAAGTCGACTCGCGCCGCGGACAAACCCAATACGGCGACCCCCTAGATATTGGCTCGGGCCAAGTTAACAAACTGTTCAATTACGCGCAGTCCATCATTGCAAACTATGACGACAAAATGGCCTACGACTCTGGGAGCGGCGTTTGGGTCGAATACCCGGGCACCTATACGGCGCCATCAAACGACTTCCGCATGCGCTCCCTTGAGGCGGCAAAAAACTTTTACTTCACGACCGATGCCGGGATTTACAAGCTTGACGCGATAAACGCAGACCCGCGGCCCGCGGGCGTCGTTCGCGCTCTAGGCGGCACCGCCACAACAACGGGCACGACGGGATTTCTTGAGCCAGATTCGGCGGTCGCCTATCGCATGATCTGGGGCTATCGGGATGCAAACAATAACCTCATTCGTGGGGCGCCATCTCAGCGTCTTGTTGTCGCAAACTCAGGCTCGGACCCCGTCGACGTCAATCTCACGTTTCAGATCCCAGACACAATCACGACTGAGTACTTTTATCAAATTTATAGGTCTTTCGGCACGGCCGATGCCGACGATGAGCCCTCAGACGAGCTTCAGCTTGTCATCCAGGGAAACCCGACCTCGGGGGAAATTTCGGCAAAGGAATTCACAACTCTCGACATTACTCCCTATTCCCTCATGCGGGAAACGCTCTACACGTCGCCCTCGCAGCAGGGGATAGAGAATGCCAACTATGAGCCACCCTTTGCCATTGACATGGACGTGTTTAAAAACTGCGCATTTTACGCCAATATCACGCAAAAGCAGTCCTTGTCTCTTGCGCTCATTTCGGTGGAGTTCCCTTCTTTTGGCTATTACACCTCGGCGACGGTTGACACGACAAACGGCTCTGCTGTTTTGACCGGCGTTACGGACACAAGCGACTTGCGCGTGGGGATGCGCGCCGTGGGCACCGGGATTCCGGCGGGGCTCACAGTACTTTCAATCGATTCCTCAACACAAGTCACCCTTTCCGGTAACGCTTCAGCGACGGGCACCGTGAGTGTGGAGTTTCAAGACAGGCTCACGGTTGGGGGCGTAAATTATTGGGGCGGTAGCGCACAAGATGTGGCCACAAACACCTTTTTTGTCGATGCCTCTGGCACCCCGGGGCAAAACATCGCAGCGACCGCTTTAAGCTTGGTCGAAGTTATCAATAAGAGCTCATCAAACACGCTCGTTTATGCCTACTATCTCTCGGGCGTTGAGGATTTGCCGGGGCAAATTCTATTTCAGGAGCGGGCTATCGGGGGCGCCACTTTTTACGCCACAAGCACGGCTGGGGATTCGTTTTCTCCCGTGCTTCCTGCGTCTGGAACCACAATCGCCTCTGATAACGATGCGAGACAAAACCGGGTCGCCATTTCAAAACCCGGCGAGGTTGAGGCTGTGCCCAGCTACACATATTTTGACGTGGGCTCGGCGAATTTTCCCATTCAGCGAGTCGTGGCGCTTAGGGACGGGATTTTCTTTTTTAAGCAAGACGGGATTTTTAGGCTTTCCGGGGAAACTTTCTCAAGTTTCGTCCTCGACCTTTTGGATAACACCGTGACGCTTCAGGTGCCAGAAAGCGCCGTGGCCTTTAATAACCAAGTGTTTTGTTTCACCACGCAAGGGGTTTGCGCCGTCACGGATGCCGGCGTCCAGATCATGAGTGTTCCCATTGAGGCAACACTCCTTGAGCTTTCAAGCGATCAGTATACGAATTTCGTTTCGGCAAGCTTTGGCGTGGCCTACGAATCGTCGCGCCAATACCTGTTTTTCACCGTAACTGAAACCGATGACGAGTTTGCGACCCAAGCGTTTATTTATAACTCGCTGACTTCGACCTGGACCCGATGGGTGATGAATCGGACCTGCGGCGTGGTCAACACGTCAGTTAACAAGCTGTTTATGGCCGAGCCTGATTCTGGCCAAGTGCTCATTGAGAGAAAATCATTCACCAACGCCGACTACGCCGACGAGCAGTACAACGTGACGATTAGCTCAATCGATACCGCAAACAGCCAGGTCACGGTTCTAGACGCATCAAGCGTCGCCACAGGAATGACATTGTCACAAAATGCCCGCAATTACCTGGTTACTGAGGTGGCCGGTAACGTGCTCACGCTAACGGGAACCTCGGGGCTCACGGCCGCCGCGGCGATTGTGTACACGCCGATTGAAAACTCAGTGCAATGGGCGCCGATTGATCTAGAAAACCCAGGGCTTTTAAAGCAATTTTCGGAGATTGGACTGTTTTTTAGAAACGCTGCCTTTAGGGAAATTGAGGCCACGTTTTCCTCAAATATTACGGCCGGGGATGAAACCGTAATGATCGCAAATATCAGTCTTGGGGGTTTTGGCGAATTCCCCTTCGGGCAACAGCCCTGGGGTGGGGTTTTAGGGGGCCAGGCCGTTTTAAGAACCTATGTTCCGCCGGAACAGCAGCGCTGCAATTGGCTGATTTTGGCACTTAGAACTCAAGAGGCTTTCACGGGGTTTTCCCTTCAAGGCCTTTCTGTTTGGTTTAACCCAATGAGCCCGAGGATTAAATAGGTGAAATTTCAAACGCCGAAACGCATTTTAAATGAGGACCTAAAAGACGCCCCCTCGTGGGTTCAAAACATCACCGGGCCGTTTAATTCCGTGGGTGAATCGCTTGCTCAAATTTTCAACAAAAACGTGTCTGAAGAAAACATGGCCTCTCAGATTTACGAGCTCGTTTACCGGACGCCGTCGACATATCCAACCGTGGACCCTGTTTATTTCACCCGCACGTTAAGAAACAAGGCGACCGGGCTTCAGGTGCTTCAGTGCGTGGAGAAAACGACCTATGAGCCCGCGGCGGGCCCGGTCTATGTACCATGGGCCGATATCAACGGGCAGATCAAGATTAACGCGATCACGGGGCTTGAGGCTTCAAAAACCTACATTGTTCGTTTGAGATTAACCTAGAGGGCAGACGATGGCTTATTACAATCAAGAGGAAGATGAGAATTTAAACCCGGATCAGCAGCAGGCGGGCGGCGTACAAACCGCGCCACAGGCCGCGATGGCCCAGCCAGGCGCTCCTGGGGCGGCGGCGGGCGGCGGCGCTGGCGCCAAGACGCCTGATAACCCCGGAAATTTCGTCGGCATTAAGTCCTACCTCGACGCAAACAAAAACCAAGCAAGCAAACTCGGCGATCAGGCCTCAGGCGTTATCAATCAATCGGCTCAAGGGGCGCGGGATTCGGTCTCGGGCCTTCAGAATACTTTCACCCAGGCCGCGGGCTCCCCTGTTGCCTACGACCCATCAATCAATCAAAAGATCGGACAGGGCGCAGAGAAACTCTCGGAGCAGGAAAAACAGCAGGCTAAAAATCAGTACAACGCTCAATATTCAGGTCCGATGGATTTGATGGATCAGAACCTCTCTGGCCAATACACCGAAGCCCAGAAGAAACTTAACGCGGCTAAAACCAATGTCGAATCATCTGGCACCGAGCAGGGGCGAAAGAATCTCATCACTCAGGTGAACGATAAGCCTCGCACGGCGGGAGTCACGAATTTTGACAACATCCTTTTGCAATCGGGTTCTGGACGAGACAAGCTCGCACAGGCCTCGCAAGCCAATAAGGACGTGACGGGCGATGTTCTGGGTCAAGCGAACACGCAGGCCGCCCAGCTTGCCCAGGCGAACAAGGCCGCCGCAGACAAGGCCCGCACCGAAACGCAAAACGCGGTGAGCGGCGCGCAGTCTGAATTCAGCAAGCAATTTGATCCCAACGACCCGAATAGCCGTCTCGCTCAGGCGATTTCAAAAGCCCTCCTTGCAAATCAAGATGTGGCCAATGACGTTTACGATGACCCCTATGGTCTAACTAAGAACAATCTAGATTTGTTCGGTCTTGCTCCGGGGCAATTGTCATACGGAGCCAACATCGCAGACTATTTTAAGCAAGCTGATCCGACCAAAATAACCGCCGAAACGCTTGCGACGCCTGAGGAATTTGCGCGCGCCCAGGCGCTTGCCGAATTAGCGGACGGAACGAGCCTTCTAGATCAAAACAAGATTGGTGAGTCGGGCACTTCGGACCAATACCTTGGAAAGATCGATAAAGAGGGTCTGCTGGCGGATATTGGGAAGCGGGCATCAAACTTCCAAGATGTTTGGAACAAGCAAGAAGCAAAATCTTTGACGAATCCCAAGGCAAACTGGGCAGAGGAGATGATGCCTGCGCTCTCGACGGGCGGTTTCAGAAACTCCTACATGCCGCTTATTTCCGGGCATACACCACAGGAATTGAAAACAGAGATTGTTCCTAAGCTACTTTCGGCAGCGGCAAACCAGTGGAACGACCCCACGGGGAAAATCAGCGATGTGGGAATCCTCGCTCAAAACATTAAAAAGTATCTAGCCGATTTGGATTCCAAATCTAAAGGTAAGAAATTCTCGGCGACCGGAGGTCAATAGTGTCAAGCAGAGCTGACTCACTTTATAACAACGCGTTTTCGCTCATCAACAACGTGGGTGTTCCAAACGTTGAGGACATGGAGCTTCAACTTCAAGACCTTGTGCTCCAAGGCATTTTATCTCCGGAGGATGCGCAGGCGGCTCTTGCCGGCGACAGCGCCATGGGCGGGATCACACTAGACCCGGCGCTGAAGCAAAAACAAATGGCTTCGCTTGCGGCACTTCAGGACCTCGCCGATAACGGCGGCGTAACGCTGACTGATCAAGCGAACCTAAGAAAGACCATGGATCAGGTTAACGCCGAGGAGCGTGGCGCTCGCGATGCCATTATTTCAAATGCGGATGCCCGCGGCATGGGCGGCTCGGGCCTTGCGCTCATGAGTCAAATGAAAAACCAGCAGGACGCCGCTACTCGAGCTAGTAATGCGGGTCTCGACATGACGGCAAAAGCCAGAGACATGGCCCTTCAGGCCCTAATTCAAGGCGGCACTCAGGCCGGAAATGTTCGCTCTCAAGATTTTAATGAGCAGTCTCAAATTGCTCAAGGGCAAGACGCTATTTCGAAGTTCAATGCCGCAAATCAGCAGCAAACAAACTTGGCAAACACCGCAGCGAGAAACAATGCTCAGCAAATGAATCTGCAGGCCAAGCAGGCCATTGCGAATACGAACACGGCACAGAGAAACTCGTCCCAGCAGTACAACAAAGAGTTACAGCAGAAAAATTACGAAAACCAGATGAACAAGGCGCAGACTGGTGCAAATCTCCTGACTGGCCATGCCGCTTCATCTCAAGCGCAGTCGAACGCCGACAGAGAAAACAATCAAAAGCTTATCGGAACGGCGCTCACCGCCGCAGCGATGTTTTCCGACGAAAACGTCAAAGAGGACGTTGAGTGCTTTGATCCATCGGCCTTTCTCGATAGCATCGTGCCCAAAAAATACAGATACAAGGACGAGAGCATGGGCGAGGGCGAGCGCTATGGAATTATGGCGCAGGACCTTGAAAAGTCGCCTGCAGGCGATTCCATCGTGAAGGATACTCCTGTCGGCAAGGCCGTCGACACGGCCCAGGCCACAGGGCCGATCTTGGCGTCACTTGGTGACTTGCACCACAGACTTAAAAGAATTGAGGGGGACGGACATGCCTAATGAATTTGATCTTGATGAATTTTTAAAACTCCAAGACCCGAGCTCATTTCGCATGATGGGCGTCACAGATGAGGCTGAGCCAAATCCAGACATGCCTATTCCTGCGGCACCAATGCCGATGAGAGCTCCGGCGGTCGCTGCAAATCCTCCGGTCACGCCGGCACTTTCGCCGAGCCCTGGTCTCGCGCCAGCTGCAGGCGCGGCTTCTGCTGCGCCGAGCGTGCAGGACTATATAAAGAAAAAATTTAACCTGGGCGAATACTCCGACGAAAACCGCAAGAAACTAGCGGGCGAGGCTGAGGCGGGTCCTGGCATTGGAACCAAGCTTGCCGCCGCGGCGGCGGCTCTCGGCCAGGGGCTTATGGGTGGAAACGCCGCCGGCGCCGGCATGGGCATTTTAAACGCCGACGCGCAAGAGAGACAGAAGAAACTCGATCAGTTCGATAAGGGCCGAAGCAATCTCATCCAGGAGCACACACTTGACCGCATGGCCGATAAAGAAGGTAGAGAGGATGCTGATTTGGCGTCAGCCATGGACCCAAACAGTGCCGTCTCGATGTCGTTTCAATCGTTGGCGAGTAAAATCGACCCAAAGGGCGACTGGAAAAACAAAAGCGCCTACGATATTCAAAAAACCTACCCGCAGCTTGAAAAGATTTACGGGATTGACCAAAAGCGCATTGAGAAGCTCGATAACCGGGCGTTTCAGGAAAGACTTTTTGGACTTAAACAGGATGAGCGCGATGACGCCAGGCAATTAAAGCGCGACGAGCGCGATCTTCAGCTTGCGGTGCCGGGCTATGAGCGCACGGGCGAAGTATTGCCAAAGCCAGAAGAGGCAATGAAGCTTAGGAAGGCCACGGTTACGGCTGATCAGCTTCAGAGCAAGCTCAATCGATTGCGCGACCTTGTAAAAGATAAGGGTTCTTTTGAATACGGCGGTCAATCTGGAGCAGAGATGGAATCTCTTGCCACAGAAATTCAGCTGTTATCAAAAAGTCCGGAAATGTACGAGCTCGGCGTTCTCACGGGCCCCGACATGAACCTTTTGCAGAAAATCACCGCTGACCCAGCAAGCATGTCGAGTTTTTTCACTCGCGACAACACACGACTGAAGCAAATCGACACGCAGCTAAAATCGGTAAAAGACAAGGTGGATTCAACTGCCAGGTCTATGGGCTATCGGTCTGCAAACCAAGGTTCGTCGCCAGTGACTCCAAGCGAAGACCCTGGATTTCTTGCTTGGAAAAAATCCAAAGGATTTAAGTAATGAACGAACAAGAGCTCTACCAACAATACCTAAAAGAGACGGGCGGCGGGTCTAGCCAACCTTCAGACGCCGAACTTTACAAGCAATACCAGGCCGAAAAAGATCAGCGCCCCGGAATGCTTGAATCGGGTTTGCGTGGGGCGGCTCAGGGCATTACGGGCGGTTTTCAAGATGAACTCGAGGGCGCACTTGCGGGAGCAGGTCGCGCAATTGGGTTTGAAGGTTTTGGCGGAAATATCACTGACATTCATCCCTCGCCCGGAGGGCCAACGCTGGATTGGGATAAAATTTCTGGCGCTTACGCCGATGCTCGAGATAAGCAGCGCGGGGTCAACGCAGACGCCCGGGCATCAAACCCCAAAACCTATGGCGCTGGCGAAATCGGCGGTACAATCGGGCAGAACATACTGATCCCCGGGCTCAACGCCGCAAAGGGCGCTGGACTTGCTGCAAATGTCGGAAGGGGCGCTATTCAGGGCGCAATTGCTGGGTCTGGACACTCAGATGCTAGCGATGCCCTTGGACTCGCCAAAGACACAAGTATCGGCGTAGGCGCGGGCGGCTTTGGTGGCGCGCTTTCATTTGGCGCCGAGAAAGCAATTAATAAAATACCCTCTCTGTTTTCAAAAACCGCAGATTCGCTCGACGAGGCCGCGGAAAACTTTGCGGTCAAGGCGACCGGCGCAACCGGCAAGCAAACCGAGAAATTTGCCGATAACGCCGGGCGCGAGTTATTGGATCGGGGTCTTGTGCGCTTCGGTGATAGCGCGGAAAACATTGCCGAGAGGGTCGGGGCCGAGGCATCCCGCGCCGGCGACGACATTTCAGGCGCAATTTCTGGGCTTGACGACATGGGCGCTCGCGCAAGCACCGACGATATTGTGCAAAACCTTGAGTATAAGATCCAACAGTACTCTGCCGATCCGAGCCAGGCTCCGCTTGCGAGAAAGCTTCAGGCCATAGTTGATGACATACGGTCGTCGGGCGGCTCGAGTATTCCCTTATCAAGGGCCGAACAAATAAAACGTGGTTTCGGTGGCAAAATTAAAAATTGGCTTGACCCCGAGGTTGGCGCCGCGAACAAGGATGCCTATCGGGCGTACATGTCAGAGGTCGAAAAGCAGGCGCTTGCCGCAGACCCAAATCTTGCCTCAAAGTTTGCTGAGGGGAAAAAGACGTTCGGCCTATTGGCACCAATCGAGGAGGCGGCCTCTAAAAGGGCAGCACAGTTAAACCAGTCTCCATTCGGCGGCCTTGGCGATATTGCAGCCACCGCGGCAGGTGGGGGGAACCCGCTCTATGCGGCTGGGCGCAGGGCAATTGCTCCCCGCCTAGCAAGCTCCGCAGCGTGGTCTGCTGACAAGATTGCAGACGTGGTGCGCGCAACTCCCGAGGTGTTCGGCAAATATGCCGGTGTTTTACAAAGCGCCGCCCAGCGTGGTCCTCAGGGGCTTGCGAGCACTCACTTTATTTTAGAATCAACAGATCCAGCTTACCGCGAAATGATCAGATCTGTTGCAGACAGAGATATAGGAGAATAAATGGATTTGTTCGGAATTGACCCAAGCCTATTACAAAGCGTTTTAAGCCAAGCCGCCCAGTCGTCTTTGGCCGAAAAGCTTATCGTCGTGGCCGTGGTGTGGTACATGATGCGCAAAAAAGTTTCCGATCACTTTACTAGCATTACCGTAAGCCTTTCGGCCATCGTAAAAAGTCTGGATGAGCTTAAGGAATCAGTGGTGCGCTTAGAAGAGTCGCACGCTGGCCGCATAGGTAAGCTCGAGGGGCGCGTCGATCAGCTTGAGAAGAAATAGGCTATTTACATTCAATCCCCAATAAAGTTACTGGTAAAATGAAAACAAAAACCGCATCGATTCCTCCCATTATTTGACGGTGGCCCGGACCGCTCTCGTCTCGATCACCAAGGCTCGACAAGCCTCCCTGGTGCTACCCTCAAGATCAATGGCGAAGTTTGTTGTCGATGTAGACTTGGCTCGGGCGCGGCTTTTTCTAAAAAGTTCAACCGCCGCCGATAGATCTTGCTCGCAGAACTTTGTTGACGCTGCAGAGATATCGCTTGGCGACTCCTTGGTGTTGACTGCATACTGGGCCGCTTTTTTTAGGGCACAATTTAGATACTTGGTTTCGGCAGCTTCAATTTCTGCGCGTCGCGCGTCCAATTGAAGTCGTTCCGCTGCGGAGCTTGCACACCCACCCAAGAAACAAATTAATAAAAGGCTAATGTATATACGCATATTTTACTTATCGGAACCGTTACCTTTTTACTTTAGCCGGTAATAGTTTCCGCTTAGCGAACATTCTGCGCCGTCTATAATCAATTCTATTTATAAATTGGTTCGCTTTATGTAAAGGGCTCTTAATCTATATTAAGAGGTTAGCCTGGAAGAGCTCGCTGCACTCGAAGCGCATCTAAGAAAATCACTTGTTCTTTTGGTTGAGTTTCGTCTCAAGCTCGAGGCGGGCCTCGTCAAGGATCGCGCTCGATCCAGCCGAAAGATCGCGCACAAAATCGAGAAGGGCCCTAAGCTTACCCTCGTCAAGGGTGGGCAAAACAGTCATAAGGCGCCCAAGGATCTCTGATTTTGTATGTTCTGTTTTGGTTCGCTCGCCTGGAGTCGGGCCCTCAAGCTCATCTATTGATATGCCCAGTTTTTTAGCAATCTTCAGTTTGGTAGAGGCTCTTCCGTTGGAGATGCCGGCCTCAATATCTCTAAGTGTCCCGTACGGGATTTCTAAGTATTCAGCGAACCTTTCGCCCGACATACCCATATCAAAACGTCGCAAAATGAGATTTTTTGCTAACTGGGTTTTCTCTTTTTTCCTAGTCTTTCCCATAACTTCCAAGTTACACCGCGCCGGCCCAAAAGGCCTTAAGGATAAATCAGGAAATAATGCTTGATAATTCCTGATAAATCCGTATAATGGTCTGTATATGGTAACTGCATCCGAAGTTAAAAATGTAATAGATAGCAAAAACCTGAAGATCAAAGGGGTAGCTGTATTGATTGGCGTCGAGCCAGATACCCTTGGCAGATGGCTTTCCGGTAAAGGCAATCTCGGAAAGTCCGCAAAAATTCTATTGGGCCACGTTCTCGGCCTGCGGCCAGTGAAAGTAGTTTTTGCTGAAGCCAGTTAACTGAATTTTGAAAGAACAATAATCGGTCTCTAGCATGAATTTTTGCACGCGCAGAAATTAGGGCCGTCTTTTGTAAACATTATATGGAGATTGAAAAATGAACGCGAAAATCAGACATAACGACGAAAAACTCGAAGTTTGGTGCGTTGGCTATTTCACCATGGAAACGAAGGGCTACTACGCTGGTTTTGCCTCTGTGGACAATTTCCAAGTTTACGACGGTAACGACAATGTGACTGATCAGCTTGATGCTAGCGACCTTAAAGATCTTAAAGAGCGGTATGTTCAATATTGTCTTAAGGAGATTGCATGATTCGTTCTATCCTTTGCTATTTTGGCTTTCATGCGGGCGAATTTCACGTCCACCGCGTCCACTCCTACTCTGATAAGTATATGAAGTGTCGTATTTGCCCAAACTGTAAAACCTCGGAAACGGTGTATTTATGAGTAACATTCAAAGATTCGAAAATTTAAAACAGGTTGTCCAACAGTCGGCTGTAGATTTCAACAAGCTGGCAAAGATCCACGGCGCAGTTCACTTCGAGAGAGAGGCGTCTTTTGCAATCCAAATCTTGCAAGAAAACGACTACCTGGCGGGGGTAGCTATGTCTAACCCGGATAGTTTGCGTCGAGCGGTGCTAAACGTCGCTGCCGTGGGGTTATCTCTGAGCCCTGTCCACAAGCTTGCGTATTTGGTGCCTAGGAAGAAAAAGGTTTGCCTTGATATCTCTTATCGCGGTCGGGTTCACCTTGCCATTGAGTGTGGTGCGATCCTTTGGGCTAAAGCAGAGCTTGTATATGAAAAAGATTCTTTTACCTACATGGGGCCTAATGAATTACCGGTTCACAAGTTCGAGCCATTTAAGGACCGTGGTGTGGGTGTAGGCGCTTACTGCGTGGCTAAGTTACCGGGAGGTGATTTCATGACAGAGCTTATGTCGCTCGAAGAGATACACCGCATTCGGGACCGCTCCGAGGCTTGGAATGCTAAAGATGGCCCTACGGGTCCCTGGAAAACGGATCCAGAGGAAATGGTCAAGAAGACGGTTGTTATTCGCGCCGCTAAATCTTGGCCTAATACAACTCGGTCAGAGCGATTTACCGCTGCGCAAACTGCGGGCGATGAGGTTGATGACACTGTTTTTGAAACAACGGCAATCGCACCCAAGAACGATGAGCGAGAAGAGCGCCTTCTTGGTATTCGCGCTATTTTAAAATTCCTCGGTAAAGAAGAGCCAAAATATATAGAGTATGTGGCTCGGGTCGTGAACCGCGAAATCAAAGCCCTAGAAGAGTTAACAGACATTGAGCTTGAGCAGCAATGCGCCTTTGTCGATCAACTCGCAGAAAAAAAGAGAGAGGTAGACAATGCAGCTTCCTAATAAGTTTACAGAAACAGCGCGAGAGTTTGAATCAAAGTACGGAATTAACCCGCTAACTGCCGATCAGGGCACTAGCGAGTGGATGGCATCCAAGCTTGGTGTGCTTTCGGCCTCAAACGCCAAAGCCATTTTATCTGGAACAGATACGGCAACACGCGCGACCTACATGGCTGAGCTCGTTGCGCAGGTAGCGACAGGCATTTTCCCGGAAGTTAATGCTTACGCCATGGCCTGGGGCAAGGATCACGAGGACGCTGCGCGCGCATCCTATGAGTTTGCAACAGGTGAGAAGATCTTGCCGCTTGGGTTTGTTTTCAAAGATGGTCTTTTTAGAGTTGGTGCGAGCGCCGATGGTCTCGTGTCTGCCAAAAAAGGTTTCGAAATTAAATGCCCATTTAACTCAAAAAACTACATTGAGTTTCTGTGCGAAAACAAAGTAAAGCCTGAATGGAAGCAACAGGTAAACATGGGCATGTGGGTTACCGGTCTTGAGGTTTGGGATTTTGCCCAATACGACCCGCGAATGAAGTCAAAGCCCTTTCACTCGATCACCATCGAGCGCGACGAAAAGCTGATTAAGCAGTTCGACGATGCTGTCCCTCAGTTTATTGCTGACATGGACAAAATGCTCGAAAAGGTTGGCGTTAAGTTTGGTGATCAATGGTTAAGACTGAAGGCCGCAGCATGACACTCGAAAAATTCTTAAAACAAAAGCGCCTCGATTCGGGCATGACACAGCAAACGATAGCGAAGGCGCTGCGCCTCGAATCGTCGCAATTCGTTAGTAACTGTGAGCGGGAGCGCTGCGGTTGGGCGGTTGATCACTTCCCAACGCTTTCAAAATTGCTTGGCGTGAAGGTGGGCGAAATGGTTGAGATGCGCGGCGAGGACTACAAGCTTGAAATGCGGCGCAGTTTGGGGGCAGTACGTGGACAAAGACTTAGAGCTTAGGGCGCTTGCGGTGAGCATCGGTTTGTTTATCGCGATACTTGCTTGCGTATTTTTTTGGTGAGGATATTTCAAATGACCAACACGAAAGCACGCGATGAGTGGATTAATAAACGCTACGACTGGCAAGGAAAACCAGAGGACGAAAACTTTAAACGCCTACTGCGGGAAGGCTACGATAAAGCCATCGAGCATGTGTTAAAGGCCGTCGGGGAGTTTGGTAGTTTCGACGAGCACTCCATTAGAAATTTTGCCAGTCGTGAACTAACTTTTTTTCCTGGAGAGTATTCAAGAGAAAAGGTATTCGAGCACAAAATGGAGGCCGCAACTATTGGTGCTCGCCATCAACACGCCCAAATCATAAAGAAAATTAAAGGAGAGACTAAATGAAAACAAACGGGGATGATCCAATAAATCCTTGGCAAGAGTTTAATCAGAACTTTTGCAATACAGCAATGGTACCGGGCCTCACAAAGCGTGAATACTTCGCGGCTCTTGCGATGCAGGGGTTATGCGCGAATGAAAAGTTTTCTGATTTCTGTAACGATCAGGTGCCGTATATGAGAGAGATACACCAAGAAGCAGTGAAACAGGCGGATTACTTAATCGCTGAGCTTAATAAGAAAATTAAGGGAGATGTGGGATGAGTCCTAAAGTAATTGAAAAAACTATCGCACTAGGCAAGCAAAGATGGCGCATAAATGAAGATGGGTCTTGGTCTGTATTAATGTTTGGGTCATTCCCATTTCAAAAAGAACCGGGCCTCATTTGGAGGTGGGTTTCGATTGAGGCTAAAAATGTGCCTACGGAGGTGAAAAATGCGGTATAACTTCTGGGTTTTTTTATGGGACTCTTTTGATCTATTCTACATGGTAACCGGACTGCGTGCTCAATCTCCAATCGAAATCTTTTTCCCCGAATTTGGGCATTGGCTTTTTGGAAAAATGATTGGACGCAAAGGAGTAAAAATATGCCCCCCCGCCTGCAAAAAATAATGGAGGAGTTGGCTGAGAAGTTTGTACACGCGAAGATCTGTTTTGGTGGCCTTGAATATTCCCTATCGGGCAATACGGCCAAAGAGTGCCGTTTGGCTTATTTAGAGGGTGCAACCAAAGCCGTCACCGAGC
>Ga0075464_10000134_pt1 | contig 30582 bp, 28 predicted proteins | sample DEB19_08_DNA_5_FD_75068 | JGI IMG/M metagenome (GOLD analysis project Ga0075464, IMG submission 75068) | Aqueous microbial communities from the Delaware River and Bay under freshwater to marine salinity gradient to study organic matter... | ecosystem: Environmental > Aquatic > Marine > Coastal ...
GATTGTGGTATTTTAAAAAACAGGTCAAATTTTTTATAAGAGGTTTATCCACAAATAAAATTGAAAAACAGGTCTTGATATTTTTAAAACCAGAATTTTACTTTTTTTACTAATTTTCTTATACGTTTTGGTGGCAAGAAAGCTTATCCTGCAGTTGGCACCTTTTTGTTTATATTTAAATGTTAAAAATACAAAATTAGGAATCTTTAAAAATCTAATTTATTTATGATAAAAATAACTCAAAAATCTCAAAAAAATAGGTCAGCCTATCAAAAATTTGAAACGTCAAAAAAATTAATAAAATCGATTACTGAAAATTTGAACTATTCCAAAACTATACGTTGGAATATATTAAGAAAATTGTATGATTTTTCGTTAGCTGGTTCAAAAACTCGTTTAATTTTCAAATGTATTCTAAAAGGTTCAAAAAGAGGAGTAAATAAATTTTACCATTATTCTAGACACACGTTTATAAAATTAGTCAGATTCGGAATTATTTCGGGTTTACAGAAAGCTAATTGGTAAATACTTTTTAAACAATGTTTACCCCGTTAGATCAGTTTCAAATTATTTCCTTGATTTCTTTTAAAATGTTTAATTTAGATTTGTCTATTACTAATATTTTTATTATTTCAATGCTAGTACTTTTCTTTTTTAATCTTATGGTAAGATTCGTGTCTAAGCCCTTTTTTCATTTAGAAGAATATTCTTTTTTTATAATACCAAATAATTGGCAACTTTTTATCGAAACAATTTATGAAACTGCTTTAAAATTACTTTTTGATAATTTAAATCAATATGGCGAAATTTATTTTCCTTTCATTTCGATGGTTTTCTTATTTATATTATTTTGTAATTTAGTTGGTTTGATTCCTTACAGTTTTACTCTGACTAGCCATCTGATTATTACTTTTTCAATATCATTTTCTATTTTTATTGGTATTAATATTATTGGCTATAAAAAACATAAACAAAAACTATTTTCTTTGTTTATTCCAGCGAATACCTCTTTTTTACTCGCTTTAATACTGGTTCCAATCGAATTTATTTCTTATATGGCTAAACCAATTAGTTTAGGGGTTCGATTATTTATAAATTTAATGGCAGGTCATACTTTATTAAAAGTAATTGTAGGCTTTTCTTGGAGCATGTTAATTTTGGAAGATATTATAACTTTCATACATTTTATTCCTTTAATGATTTTAGTTATTTTAATGGGCTTAGAACTAGCAGTTGCTATAATTCAAGCATACGTTTTTACGATTTTAACTTGTATTTATTTAAATGATAGTGTAAATTTACATTAAATTATAATTTTTAAAAAATTATGTTGATCAATTTAAAAGTATTTTCTAAAAATAGGGTCTCGCTAGTAACTTTTAAAAAACTTATGAGTAAAATCTCAAACGATTCTTTTTTAAATTTTAATTTTGCTATCAAAAATTTTCAACAAGTAAGAAAAAAACGCATATTTACGGTTTTAAAATCGCCACACGTGAATAAAGTTGCACAGGAGCAATTCCAATATTGTTTAACGTCGCAAAAAATGAAATTTTGCACATTTCAATTCCTAAAATTAGTCCTTTTAACGAAAAGATTTAAAACTCAAATTTTTCCTGATATTAATATAAAGATTTGTTTTTTAGTGCAAAATCATAATTTAAAAAAATTTAAAACTCAAATACTAAGTCCTAAATGGTACAAATTAAAAACATTTAACCCCCAAATGAGGTACAATGGAAAAATTAAAAATCCAATTTTTCTATATTTTAAATTATTAGATTTTTATGGAGGTTTATATTCTAAAACTGTTTAAGTAGCTCAGTGGCAGAGCAAAGGACTGAAAATCCTTGGGTCAGCAGTTCAATCCTGTTTTTAAACAAAAATGAAAAATAATTTATATAACACATTTACAGCTATTCAAAACGCTCAAATTGTCAAAAATTCTTTTATTTTACAAAAAAAAACTAGAATTCTAGAGTGTTTTTTAAACATTTTGTGGAATGAAGGCTATATTCTAGGCTACAAAAATTCAAAAAATCGCCTAAAAATATTTTTAAAATATAATAACGAAATTCCTGTAATTAAGTCGTTTAAAACAATATCTAAGTCAAGCAAAAAAAAGTATTATTCCATTAAACAAATTTGGAAGATCGATTCTAGTCAGGTATTTCTTGTTGTTTCCACTTCAAAAGGTTTAAAATCACTTTTTGATTGTAAAAAAGAAAATATAGGCGGTGAGCCTATTGTAATTATAAATTAAGAATGAATTCAATTTATTTGTTGCCTCAAAAATATACTGTTAAAATTCCTAAGAATATTTCGGTTATTTATTCTGAAAATCTGAAAATTATCATTTTAATCGGGCCTCTAGGAAAAAAAATTTTTAAATTAAAAACAAAGATATATATAAATCCGTCCAATAATAAAATTTATATAACTAAATTTCCGTTTATAAAAATGTCCATTAATCGAATAAAAAAATTAAAAACTTTTCAATGTACTTTTATATCCTTATTGAAACAGAGTATTTTAGAAATAACTGCAATATTATACAAAAAATTGAAATTCGTGGGTGTTGGTTACAGAGTCTTTTTGTTCAACGTGCTTCCATTTCAAATATTGCATTTAAGGCTTGGCTATAGTCACCAAATTTATTTTAAATTAGACAAAAAAATCAGTTTTTTTTGTTTTAAAACTACTACTCTTTTCGTTTTTGGAAACTTATATCAAAAAATTACCGAAATATCTTCTAAGATACGGTCTTATAAATCTCCTGAAATTTATAAGGGAAAAGGAATTTTGTACGAAAACGAAATTATTATTCTAAAAAAAGGTAAAAAAGTATAAATGAAATTAAGCAATATAATTGATTTAAAATCGAACTTTCAAGATTTAAACTTTTTTTATAAAAAAAATTCTGTTTTATTAAATTTGCAAATTTTAAAAGCCAAAATCTATGAAAAAACTTTAAACTATCAAAATTCATTATTCGAAATAGAAGAAAATTTTATGCAATTAAAAACAGTGTTGTTGGTCATTTATTCTTATCATTTTTTCAGGAAAACTATTTTATTTGTTGGAATTTCAGATAAAATTATTACGGTTTTAAATAAATTGGAGCATTTTCATATATTTTTACCTTCGAAAATATGGTTAAAAGGTATTTTTACTAATAAAAACTCAATCCGGAGGTATCTACGTTATCAAAAATTAAGACAAAATTCAAAAACAAGTAAAATAAATAAACTTCTTGCAATATCGAAATTTCCTAAGTTAATTATAATTTTAAGTCCTTCAATAAATCAGGTTATTATAAACGAAATTTATAAACTTAGAGTTCCTGTTATTAGTTTTAATACTATAAGTATTGAAAAATTCTTATATAAAATTTCAACAAAAACAGGTTCTAATTTAAATACTATTCTTTCAAGCCTATTATATTCTTTATTTATTAAAAATAAAGTTACTAACAAAGATCCTATTGAAAAAATCTTAAAAAATAGTTATAAAAAAAATAGAATTAATAAACTTTGGAACAAATCGATCCTTAATAAATTTAGTTACAAGCCTTCTAGTTTTGTTAAAAATAAATTCCAACATTTTAAATTGCTTAAATGTTAAAACGGTCGAAAATAATGAATGGGTAGCTCTAAACTACACTAAATGAGGTTCGTTATTATTAAAAAAGTTGTGGGTTTAAAAATGAGTTATCTGGAATGTAGCCAAATGGTAAGGCGCTCGTTTTTGGTACGAGTATTCAAAGGTTCGAACCCTTTTATTCCAAAATCAGTTTTTATAGTCTAGTCTGGTCTAGGACGTCGCTTTTTCAAGGCGAAAGCACGGGTTCAAATCCCGTTAAAAATACATTATAAGAATGGTGACTGAGTGGCTTAAAGTGGAGGTTTGCTAAATCTTTATACAAAAATTTGTATCATAGGTTCGAATCCTATCCTTTCTGTAGTTAAAAAATGTTAAAATTTTCATACTATTTATCTGAAACTATTTTTTTTTTGAATAAAACTGAGTCCTTATTAAAATCCAACTATATTGCCATTTTTATTTATTTGGTAATTTCAGTCCTGCTTTCTATAGTGATTATCAATTTCTCTTTTTTGCTAGTAATTCAAGCTCCAGAAACTGAAAAACTCTCCTCTTACGAGTGTGGTTTTGAGCCTTATGAAGATGCTAGGCATCAGTTCGACGTTAAATTTTATTTAATAGCTATTCTGTTTGTTATTTTTGATATCGAAACTATGTTTTTATTACCTTGGACAGTATGTTTAACTCAATTAAATTCTTTAGGGTTTTGGTCCATGGTAGATTTTGTTTTTGAATTAGGTATAGGATTTGTCTATATTTGGTATATTGGCGGCTTGGAATGGAAAAAAGCTTAATAAAACGAGTAATTAACTCAATTGGCAGAGTATTTCGCTTACAACGAAAAAGTTAGCAGTTCAAATCTGCTATTATTCTAATTTTCCTGAATCCAAAAAGAACTCAAGAGATTTTTAAATAATCTAAACAAATACTAATTTTAGGGAATCTTTTTTAAATTATTTAAAGTTAAAAAAAGCTGTTTATTTATTTGGAAAAACAGATAAAAATTTGGTTCGAATCCAAAGCTTTTTAAATCGTGCATTCTTCTCAACCAAATATTTCATCAGCAAAATATTTATTTTTTAGTATCTTCACTTTAAATTTATATAACTTTTTAATTAGTAGCATTAGATGGAATAAAAATTATTTGTTAGGATTTTTAGATAGCCATTTGATTCATTACCCAACACCAATCAATTTAACTTATGCCTGGAGTTTTGGGTCTACAGCTGGTATTTGTTTAGTAATTCAGATTGTGTCCGGCATTTTTTTGGCAATGCATTATACTCCAAACATTGATTTGGCTTTTAGCAGTGTTGAATATATAATGAGAGACGTTCCAAATGGTTGGTTGGTTCGATATATTCACGCAAATGGTGCCTCAATGTTTTTTATTTCAGTTTATGGCCATATTTTTAGAGGATTGTATTACGGCTCTTATATGCAACCTAGGCAGCTTTTATGGTGTTCTGGTGTTTTGCTATTTTTGTTAATGATGGCCACAGCCTTTATTGGCTACGTTCTTCCTTGGGGGCAAATGAGTTTTTGGGGAGCGACCGTGATTACAAAAATGTTTACTGCTATTCCGGGAATTGGTGAACCTTTAGTTACCTGGTTATGGGGTGGTTTTGTTATAAATAATGCTACTTTAAATAGATTTTTTAGCTTGCATTTTGTTTTGCCTTTTGTTATTGCTGGGCTTACCATTGTACATTTAGCGCTTTTGCATCGAGATGGTTCAAATAATCCTTTAGGTGCGGATAGTGCGGCATCTAAAATATCCTTTTATCCTTATTTTTTTCTTAAAGATTTAACAGCCTTTTTTATTTTTATGTCATTTTTTATCTTTTTTATTTTTTATTCGCCAAATACTTTAGGCCATCCAGTAAACTATATTCCGGCTGATCCGATGCATACTCCTTCACACATTGTTCCAGAATGGTATTTTTTACCGTTTTATGCAATGTTACGTTCAGTTCCCGACAAAGTTGGTGGAATACTTACAATGGGTGGAGCTATTATAATTTTATTTTCTATACCATTTTTCAATACATCAGAAATTCGAAGCACTAGTTTTAGACCGTTATTTAAAATTTGTTATTGGTTGCTTGTAGCAGATTTTTTAGTATTAATATGGTCAGGAGAGCAATCTTTAAACGAAAAGTCTGTTGTATATTTAATGTTTGTTAGCCAAACAGCTACTTTGTATTATTTTATTTTTTTTATTGTACTAGTACCTTTGGTTGGCTTAATAGAATCTAGATTGATCCATTATAAAAACGTTTAACCGTTCTTTTGTTCGATAAAAATAACTCAAGTTACTTATTTATATCTCGATGGTTATTTTCAACTAATCATAAGGATATTGGGACTTTATATTTAATTTTTGGAGCTACTTCGGGTGTCGCTGGAACTTTGCTTTCACTTTACATAAGAATGACTTTGGCTCAACCAAATGGTTCTTTTTTAGAATATAATCACCATTTTTACAATGTTGTTGTTACAGGCCATGCTTTTATAATGATTTTTTTTATGGTTATGCCCACTTTAATAGGTGGTTTTGGTAATTGGTTTGTTCCGTTAATGATTGGAGCGCCCGATATGGCTTTTCCAAGAATGAATAATATTAGTTTTTGGCTTTTACCGCCATCTTTATTGTTGTTAATCGGTTCAGTACTTTGCGAAGCGGGTGTTGGGACTGGTTGGACTCTTTATCCTCCTTTATCAAGTATAATAGCCCATTCTGGTGGTTCAGTCGATTTAGCGATTTTCAGTTTACATATTTCGGGCGCTTCTTCGATACTAGGCGCTATTAATTTTATTTGTACAATTTTTAATATGAGAGTAAAAAGTTTATCTTTCCACCAATTGCCTTTATTTGTTTGGTCAGTTTTAATAACAGCATTTCTTCTTCTTTTATCGTTACCCGTTTTAGCAGGTGCAATTACAATGCTATTGACCGATCGAAATTTTAACACCACGTTTTTTGACCCAGCTGGTGGTGGTGATCCAGTTTTATATCAGCATTTGTTCTGGTTTTTTGGTCATCCTGAAGTTTACATTTTAATTTTGCCTGGTTTTGGTATTATTAGTCATGTAATTGTAAGTTCAGCCAGAAAGCCGATTTTTGGCTATTTAGGGATGGTTTATGCAATGTTTTCTATCGGTGTTTTAGGATTTATTGTTTGGGCTCATCATATGTATACGGTTGGTTTAGATATCGATACTCGAGCTTATTTTACGGCTGCTACTATGATTATTGCTATTCCAACTGGTATAAAAATTTTCAGTTGGTTAGCCACACTTTGGGGCGGTTCGATCGATTTACGTACCCCTGGTTTATTTGCATTAGGATTTATTTTTTTATTCACGATTGGCGGTGTTACAGGTGTAGTTTTAGCCAATTCAGGAATCGATATTGCTTTACACGATACATATTATGTCGTAGCGCATTTTCATTACGTTTTGTCCATGGGAGCCGTTTTTTCGATGTTTGCAGGTATTTATTATTGGTTTGAAAAAATTACAGGTATAATGTATTCAGAAATTTTAGGCCAAATTCATTTTTGGACCTTTTTTATTGGGGTTAATGTTACTTTCTTTCCTATGCATTTTTTGGGTGTTGCTGGAATGCCAAGAAGAGTTCCAGACTATCCAGATGCTTTTCAAATTTTCAATAAAATTGCTAGCTGGGGTTCTTATTTATCGGCAATATCCGCAATTTTCTTCTTTTTAGTTTTAATCGAAGCTTTTCAAAAAAGTGATCAATTTAAAGAGTAAAAAGATTTGGTGAATATAACTCAACGGTAGAGTGTTAAGTTGTGGTCTTAAAAATTACGGGTTCGAATCCCGTTATTCATCTCAAAATAGTTTTGTTTTAAATATTTGTTAAAAAGTTATTTTAAGCACTAAAAGAACGGCTAAATATTAAATTGTAAAAATGAACGTTTGGTTACGAAATTTTACGTTAAGCTAAAAAAATAGCAAAGATTCGTAAATTTTCATGAACAGGAAACTGAATTATTAAAATTTTAATTTACTTTTAAAAAAAGTAATAAATTTAGTGAATTGAATCATCTAATTAACTAAAAAAAAAATCAACCGAGACGTCGTTATTAGTGGCGAGCGAATGCGATAAAAGACCCAAAAATTCATCCATTTTTGTTTAATTAACATTTTTAATGTAGCCATAGAAGGAAAATTTATTAGCCCTGTAAAACAAATCCTTGGTAAATTTTTAATAAGTAAAGCAGTATTAGTAAATTACCGCTTGAATTATGGGGTACCAACCTCAAAGTCTTGAAAATTTAATGTTTGATAGAGTAATAGTACCGTGAGGGAAAGTTGAAAAAGAATTTGCGAATTTGAAAAAGCTCCCGAAATTTAGTGCTAACATTCAGTTGAAGCTTTTTAAAGTAACAGCGTACCTTTTGTATAAGCGATCAACAACTTTATTTTGGTAGCGAGCTTAAATAAAAATATATAGGCAAAAAGAAATTAAGCTCTAAAAAGAGCCAAGAGTTGCCAAAATAAAACCCGAAACTGAAGTGATCTAACCATGGGCAGGTTGAATTTAACGCGGCAACGCTTAAAGAAGGACCGAACTCGTATATGTGGCAAAATATTGAGACGACTTGTGGTTTGGAGTGAAAGGCTAATCAAACTCAGAAATAGCTGGTTTTCTGCGAAATCTATTTTAGTAGAGCGTTTAAAATAAACTTTAATTTGAGGTAGAGCTCTCGATAAATAATGGGGGGGTAAAATCTTACTAAATTTAATGAAACTTCGAATGCAAATTAAATGTTTTAAGCAGCCAGACTGCGAGTGCTAAGATTCGCAGTCGAAAGGGAAACAGCCCAGATTATTTGATAAGGTCTTTAAAAATAATTAAGTGTGCAATTTGTAAAAAAATTAAAACGACCGGAAGGTAGGCTTGGAAGCAGCCATTCTTTAAATAAAGCGTAATAGCTAACTGGTTTAAATTTTTTGCATAAATAATGTAAAGGGACTTAAATTATTTACCGAAGCAATAGATTTAAACTAATAAGTTTAAATGGTAGCAGAACAGTCTGTATATTTTAGAAAATTTATAGCATTATAAATTGGAAAAATCAGACGAGATAATGTTGATATAAGTAACGATAAACAGTGTTAAAATCACTGTCGCCCCAAATTCAAGGTTTCCAAAGTAAAGTTAATCTTCTTTGGTTAAAATATTATTCGGTCTCTAAGAAAATTACGAAAGTTTAATTTAATGAGTTCTAAAGGCATTCAATGAAATCCTTTTTTAAAATAAAGTGACAAAACAGATCTATTATTTTTATCTAATGGTTAAAATAAAGGTAGTAAAATGTTTTCAGGAAATAACTTTATTTGTTTTACAAAACCGTACCTTAAACCGACACAGGTGAATTTATTTAGAAAATTAAGGCGTTTGAGTTAACTATATTGAAGGAACTCGGCAAAATGGCTCTGTAACTTTGGATAAAGAGTAGCTTTATTTGGTCATTCTTTTAAAGCTGTCACAAAATCGGGGACAGCGACTGGTTAATAAAACCACAGGTTTCTGCTAAATTGTAAAAGGATGTATAGAAACTGACGCCTGCCCAGTGCTGTAAGTTTAAAAATAGGAGTTTTTAGCTCTAAAAAAAATTCCCAGTAAACGGCGGCTGTAACTCTGACGGTCCTAAGGTAGCGAAATTCCTTGGCATTTAATTGGTGTCCTGCACGAATGGCGTAACGACTGTCCCACTGTCTCCAATATAGGCTTAGTGAAATTGAATTTTCTGTGAAGATGCAGAATTTTTGCGGCTAGACGGAAAGACCCCGTGCACCTTTACTATATTTATATATTGTATTAAAAATTTTTGTATGCAGAATAGGTGGAAAATTATTATTATTTATTTGCAATAAGCAAATTAAAAAAATTACAATGAGATACCACTTTCAAAACTTTTTAAAACTCATTTTAAAAACACTGTATAAAAGGTAGTTTGACTGGGGCGGTCGCCTCCTAAAAAGTACCGGAGGCGTGCAAAGGTAAGCTTGTACTAAAAAATTTTAGTATAAAAGTATAATAGCAATATGCTTGCCTGACTGAAAGATTGACAAATCGAACAGAGACGAAAGTCGGTTATAATGATCCGGTGGTTTTGAGTGGAAAAAGCCATCGCTCAACGAATAAAAGGTACGCCGGGGATAACAGGCTAATCATTTTTTAGAGACCCTATCGACGAAATGGTTTGGCACCTCGATGTTGGGTGCGACTCGTTAGCGTAAAAATAGGGATAATACTATTGTAAAGCTGCTAATATTCTGCCTGTTGGTTTTAAAGGCGACAATTATGAATATTTGATAACTAATTTTTCAGGTGGGTAAACATTCCCACATATCCTACCCCAATTTGGATATTGATCATAGACACCAAGATTATTACTTGGATTTCCCTACGTTGCATTTATTTTAGGCAATTTATGCGCGGAAGCAGGGCTAAAAGTTTGTAATTAGGCACAAATTACCGAAATTACAGATGAGAATAGTATAATATAGTCTAGCGAAAGCAAACTTACGTTGTAAAGTGCCGTCACGAGGAACTTTGGGTTATGATTTGATGTCGAAAGACAGCCCAGGGCCCTAAATATAGGGATGAACCATATTTCAAGCTTAACATACAACAGAATAAGCTAGGGGTTGAAGGTTCCGGTGCATAGTAAGGGAGAATATTATACATTAATGGAAAATTGGAACGAAGTAACTTTATAAAAGCTCCAACTAATAAGTTGGTGGGACCTACTATAAGTTTTTGTAAAGAAGGATTTTATAAAAAGCTAATGGCATTGGTAATTCGATGCATATGCTGACGTATAAACTTGAATAGGTGGCATAAAATTTGCAGGGGTTATATTTGTCTAAGTGTTGTTAAAAACTAAAATATGATTATTATTTATAAAGAATGGAAAAAAATTCCTTGGGACAAAGTCCAATCTTTTGTGTACAACTTGCAAAATAAAATTTATTGTCACGCTAAAAAGGATGAAATTGGTTTAGTCCGACACTGTCAAAGTAAATTAGTCAAATCTATGGAAGCAAAACTTTTAGCGGTTAGGTTAATTAGCCAAGATAACAGAGGAAAAGTGAGGACGGGAGATGTTAGATTTATTCACGGGCATTGCCACGACCAAATTCACTCAACCAAAAAAAAGTAAAACTATTTAGTAAACTGATCGGAACTATTTAAGAGGAGCCGTATGAATGGAGACGTTCACGTACGGTTTTGAATCGGAGGGTAGAATGGTAACATTTGCTCGACCGTAACATTATCGCATCCTGAAACTGCAAGTGGTTTCAAGGGTTTGGCTGTTCGCCAATGAAGGCGGTACATGATCTGAGTTTAGAACGTCGTGAGACAGTTTGGTCCCTATCTACCGCAAATTTAAAATTAAAAGGATTAAACCTTAGTACGAGAGGACCAGGAAAAATAAATCTCTGGTGTATCGGTTGTTATACCAATAGCATCGCCGAGTAGCTACATTTATACTAGATAATTACTGAAAGCATCTAAGTAAGAAACTAACCTTGAAACTAATTTTTAAAATAGTTGTGAGAGATTATCACATTAATAGGCTTAATGTATAAAAATTGTAAACTTTTAAGCTAATAAGTACTAAAACTATCAATACTTTTTAACATTTATTGCATAAATTAATAAAACTATCCATATTGTATAAATTAATGCAATTAAAATCAGAGTTTAAAACAAAATAGTTTTGATTATATTTTGATAATCAAAATTTTTAGAATATGAGTTTGATCCTGGCTCAGAATAAACGCTAATCGCATGCTTTATACATGCAAGTCGAACGAAATTTCGTGGCGAACGGGTGAGTAAAAAACAAAAATTTACTTTTTAGTTTAAGATAAACAAATTCACTTATTTGAATTAAAATTTTTATAATTTTTGTTAATATTATAAAAGATTATTTGTTATTTTAATAATCGCTAAAAAATAATTTTGTTAAAGATTAGGTAGTTGGTAAATTAATAGTCTACCAAGCCATTGATTTTTAGTTGGTTTTAGAGAACAGCCAACCACACTGGAACTGAGAAAAGGTCCAGGCTATATATATGGCCAGCAGTAGGGAATATTGGACAATGAACGAAAGTTTGATCCAGCAATGCGATTTAATTGAAGACGGCTAAATTGGTTGTAAACTTTTTTCATTAAAGAAGATAATGACGCTATTTAAAGAAGTTTAGTCCCGGCTAATCTCGTGCCAGCAGCCGCGGTAAAACGGGAGGGGCAAGCGTTATTCGAAATTATTGGGCGTAAAGAGTTTGTAGGCTGTGATAAAAGTTGTTTGTTAAAATTTAAAATTTAATTTTAAATTAGCAAATAATACTGTTTCACTGGAGTTTTTTGCAAAAAAGTAGAATTTTATATGAAAAATTGACGTTTGTAGATATATAAAGGAATATCATTTAGCGAAAGCGACTTTTTAGCACCAACTGACGCTGAGAAACGAAAGTACAGGTAGCAAACAGGATTAGATACCCTGGTAGTCTGTATCGTAAATTATGAGTGCTGTAATTTAAATTGTAGAATTTTTGTTAATAAATTCAAAAACTTACTATTAGATTTTTAAGCTAACGCTATAAGCGCTCCGCCTGAGAAGTACGTTCGCAAGATTGAAACTTAAAGGAATTGACGGGGGCCTAAAACTAGTGGTGGAGCATGTGGTTTAATTCGATAATCCACGAAAACCTTACCAACTCTTGACATAAATTCAAAATCTTTATATAAAATTATAATTTTAACCGAATTTTACAGGTGTTGCACGGCTGTCGTCAGCTCGTGTCGTGAGATGTTTGGTTTATTCCTTTAACGAGCGAAACTCTTAGTTTTAATTAAATCAAATTTTATTTTAATGAATTTAAAATAAAGTTTAAATCTTTTTAAAAATACTGCCAGTGATAAATTGAAGGAAGGTAAGAATCAAGTCAAGTCAATGTGGCCCTAATGAGTTGGGCTACACACGTGCTACAATGAAAATTACAAAAAAATAATAAAATCAAAAGTTTTAGTTAATCTTTAAAAATTTTCTTAGTTCAGATTGCAAACTGAAACTCGTTTGCATGAAGTTGGAATCACTAGTAATCGCAAATTATAATGTTGCGGTGAATAAGTATATTGGCCTTGTACACACCGCCCGTCACATGCAAAAATTTGGTTTTACTTAAAAATTTATTTTTGTAAATTCATTGAAAGACCCAAAATTTGTATGAAGTCGTAACAAGGTAGCTTTACGGGAACGTGTAGCTGGAAAAATGAAATAATTCAGCGATAGAATGTTGGAATCATGATCCAAATGTCGCAGGTTTGAATCCTGCTTTCATTAAATTTTTTAAATGACAATAAACGATTCCTTCGGGTTTATATTTTTTTTTATCCTTTTAATTAGTGCAGTTACATCAGTCTTTAGCCATAATACCGTTTACGCGGTTGTATCTTTAATTGGGTGTTTTTTGGTTGCTTCAAGTATACTGTTTTTGTATAAATGTGAATTTGTTCCATTTCTTTTTATCGTGGTTTATGTTGGGGCTATTGCTGTTTTATTTTTATTTGTTGTTATGATGCTCGAAACAAAAATTAAAAGTGTTGAAAGAACAAAAATCAGATACATACCAACAGGATTTTATATTGGCTTTTTCTTTCTTTTATCAAGTTTAATAAATAATTTTGACTCTTGGTTCAAAATGAAAAATCCGTATTATAATAGTATTAAATTTAATGAATATACAAATTGGGTTACAAAAATAGATTTTTTGTTAGAAATCGAAATGATTGGTTCTGTCTTGTATACTTATTACGTTGTTTTTTTTTTAATTTCTGGGTTTCTACTTTTTTTATCGGTATTGGGTTCAGTATCGTTGACTAGTAATTTCAAAAGAAAAGAAAACTTGCTTAAATTGGCTAATCAATTTAAAAGCTTGTAGCTCAGCGGCAGAGCATGTGCTTGATAAGCGCAAAGTCGGTAGTTCAAATCTACTCAGGCTTAAAAATTTGTATGTATATATCAAAAAAAAATATTAAAATTTTGAAGAGTGAACCAATTAATGCCTTTTTTTATTACTTAAGAACCAAGCACTCTTTTCATTTAGTTGATCCAAGTCCTTGGCCTTTAGTTGCCTCTTTAGGTGCTTTAATGTTAACAACTGGTGGTGTTTTATATATGCATAAAATCGAGGATGGTTATAATCTTTTTTTAACCGGTTTTAGCATTATTTTATATGTAATGTTTACATGGTGGCGCGATATTATCCGGGAAGCAACGTTTGAAGGACAGCACAGTTTTACCGTTCAAAAAGGGCTTAGATTAGGCATGATTTTATTTATCGTTTCCGAAATTATGTTTTTTTTCGCATTTTTTTGGGCCTTTTTTCATTCGAGTTTGTCTCCCGTTTTTAATATTGGGAGTGTTTGGCCTCCAAAATCAATCAATCCTGTAGAAACTTTTGGAATCCCGTTAACAAATACTTGTCTTTTGTTAACTTCTGGAGCTACAGTTACTTGGGCTCATCATTCTATTATTGCTCGAGAAAAAAAAGAAGCAATTGAGGCATTAATTTTAACCATTGTTATAGCTTGTTTGTTTACTGGGTTTCAAATTATGGAATATTTTGTCTCACTTTTTTCGATAAACGATGGTATTTTTGGTTCTTGTTTTTATTTAGCTACTGGGTTTCACGGTTTTCATGTTTTTATTGGCACTATTTCGTTGCTAGTAGCTTTAATTCGAATAATTTTAAACCATTTTACAAACACCCATCATTTTGGATTTGAGTCAGCTGCCTGGTATTGGCATTTTGTTGATGTTGTGTGGTTATTTCTTTTTGTTACCATTTATTGGTGGGGCGGTATTTTTAATAATTAAATTTTTTACAGTATAAAAATGAATATAACAACTATTTCTTTATTATTTCACATAATTTTAGTACCTGAAATATTTTTAGGCATTTCAATAATATATTTGGTGCTCCATTGCTTATTTGTGGGATACAATCGTAATAACAAGTTTTTTTTATTCGAAAAATCTACTCTCTTTTTAATTTCATTAGTGATTATTATGGTTTGTTTTTTATTAATAAATCAAAACTTTCTAGATTTACAAATATCTGGTTTTAGTAATTGTTTTATTTCTGACGTTTTAAGCAACATTTCCAGGATAATTATTGGCATTACTTCATTTATTTTTTTTTTAGTTACAGAACACTATATTGGTACTCAAAAAATTAACTCTTTTGAGTATTATATTATTTTTTTATTTGGTGTTTTAGGTACTTTTTTGATTTGTACTGCCAACGATTTATTAGCTGCGTATTTAAGTATCGAGTTGCAAGGTTTATCTTTTTATTTGCTAGCATCTTTTAATAAAAATTCGAGTTATTCTGTCGAAAATGGCTTAAAATATTTTATATTAGGGTCGTTCTCTTCTGGTTTATTTCTTTATGGTAGTTCTATTTTATATGGCTTATTTGGTACTTTAAATTTTACAGATTTTTTTGATTTAACTGAAGATTCTACGAGTAATTATATTTATTGTCCTGATATTTTTCAATACCCTTTAATTTTAATTTTGGTAAGTTTACTATTTAAATTGGCAATTGCTCCTTTTCATGTTTGGTTGCCAGATATTTACGAGGGTAGTCCTTTCAGTTCAACCTTTTTTTTTGCAGTTGTACCGAAACTGAGTATATTTATTCTTTTTTTAAAAATTTTTAACTATTGTTTTTTTAATCTAGTTTCTTATTTAATGGAAATACTGGTTTTTATTGCAGTTTTTAGCGTTATAGTTGGCTCTTTTGGTGGTTTAGAACAACGTAAATTAAAAAGTTTATTAGCTTATAGTTCTATTGGTCATATGGGTTATCTTTTAATTGTTTTTAGTTTGCCTAATAATGAAGGATTTCAGCTTGGATTTTGTTATTTAACAATTTACATGATTTCAGGCATTTGTTTTTGGATAATTTTAATGTTAATAACTGTAAAAAATCTTTATTTAAAAAAACGAAATAAAGACTTAACCGATTTGATTCTGTTATATAAATCTAATCTTGGGCTTTCGATCAGTTTAAATGTAATATTATTTTCAATTGCAGGTTTTCCTCCATTGATAGGATTTTTAGTAAAAATTGGTCTTTTTTTTGCGACAATAGAAATTTCTTATTATTTAGTTTCCATTTTAAGCATTTTTTGTAGCGTAATTTCTACTTTTTATTACATTCGGGTAATTAAAATATTATATTTTGAAACCGTTTTAGTTGGCAAATTATATTATCCAATAAAAAATCAAATTATTTTTATTCTACTTGTATTAGTTTATTTTCTGATTTTTCTTTTTGTAAGACCAAATCTACTTTTCTTTATTTCTTATAAGATTGGCTTTGGATTCTAAAAAACATTTTTAGCTCAGTTGGATAGAGCAACAATTTTCTAAGTTGATGGTCGTAGGTTCAAATCCTACAAAATGTTATTTATAAACATGATTTATCCGAATAATTTATTGTTTTGCATTCTTTTGATTCCGTTGTTAGGTTCTATTTTTTTAATGACCGTTTCATTTAAATATTCCAAATTTTTAAAATCAATCGCATTAACCATTGCTTGTATTACTTTTGTATTTTCTTTGATTCTATGGTTCTTTTTCGATAAATCACTAGGATCATTTCAATTTTGTACTAGCCAAGTTTGGTTTTTAGAGTATTCGTTAACGTTTTCTTTAGGTGTGGATGGAATTTCGCTATTTTTTGTTATTTTGACTACCCTTTTAATTCCAATTTGTTTGTTAATTAGTTGGACTAGTGTCAACCATTCGTTAAAAATTTATTTAGTTCTATTTTTAATTATGGAATCGATGTTAATCGGCGTTTTTTGTATATTAGATATTTTGCTATTTTATATATTTTTTGAGAGTGTATTAATACCCATGTTTTTAATTATCGGTATTTGGGGCTCTAGAGAAAGGAAAATTAGGGCATCTTTTTTGTTTTTTTTATATACTCTATTCGGTTCAGTTTCGATGCTACTCTCGATTTTATATATTTACTATCAATCAGGTACTACCGATTATAAAGTACTTCTGTCGTTTTCTTTTTCATTTTTTGAGCAAAAGTTTTTGTGGTTCTCGTTTTTTTTATCCTTTGCCACTAAAGTTCCAATGATACCAGCTCATTTATGGTTGCCTGAAGCTCATGTTGAAGCACCAACTTCCGGTTCTGTGGTTTTAGCCGGCGTTTTATTAAAATTAGGTGTTTATGGTTTTATTCGATTTTCGTTACCTTTATTTCCTGAGGCATGCTTTTATTTTTCTCCCATGGTTTATTCTCTGGCAGGAGCTGGAATTGTTTACGCTTCATTTACGGCTATTAGACAAACTGATTTTAAACGGATAGTAGCCTATACTTCCATAGCCCACATGAATTTAGTCATATTGGGCATTTTTAGTTTTAATAGTATAGGCATTGAAGGTGCAATTTTACAGAGTTTAAGCCATGGTTTTGTTGCTAGTGGTTTGTTTATGACAATTGGCGTTGTTTACGAGCGTTACCATACAAGAATGGTACGGTATTATGGGGGTTTAGCCCATACCATGCCATTGTACGTGTTTATATTTTTATTTTTTACTATGGCTAATATTGGTTTACCAGGAACTAGTAGTTTTATTGGTGAATTTTTAATCTTGACAGGTTCTTTTCAAAGCAACACTAGTATTACCTTGATTGGTGCAACTAGTATGGTTATTGGCGGTTGTTATTCTCTATGGTTATTTAATAGAATTTCTTACGGAAATTTAAAAACTCAACATTTTATTGAGTTTTTAGATGTAAATAAATTAGAATTTTTAATTTTTTTACCTTTAATATTTGGTACGATTTTAATGGGATTGTTGCCTGTAATTTTTTTAGACTATCTACATATGAGTGTCAATAGTTTGATCGAATTTATTTATTTTTAAAAATTGGTTTATATATTAGAAACGAAGCTGCTTGAAATAAAGTCGGTTTTTTTTGCTTTAAAAAAAATCTATGGTATAGGGAATTTTAGGGCTTTTTTAATTTGTAAAAAATTAGGATTTTCTACAAATTTAATTCTAAAAAATCTTTCTGAAGATCAGACTTTTAAAATTATAAAATTGATTGAAACTTTAAATTTTTCAATAACTAGTGATTTAAGAAAATTTCGTATTTCCATTCTTAAAAAATTAGCGTTTATAAAATCGTACCGTGGGTTGAGAAGAATTAAAGGTTTGCCCGTTCGAGGTCAACGAACTCATACTAATGGAAAATCTTCTAAAAAATTCAAAATTTATGTATTTGCTTATAATATTACTGCCACTGTTTGGCTCTATTACTGCTGGTTTATTCGGTAGGCATGTAGGTTACAAAGGCTCTTGTTTAATTACAACAAGTTATACTTTTTTATCATTTTTATTTTCTTTCATCGGTTTTTACGAAATTGGTTTTTTAAATTCTTGTGTTTATTTAAAATTAACTACTTGGTTAGAATCCGATATTTTAAATATTGACTGGGGATTTTTATTCGATAGTTTAAGTATTACAATGTGTTGTATTGTTACTTTTATTTCTAGTTTAGTTCACTTATATTCAGCTGAGTATATGGCTCAAGATCCGCATTTGTCCAGATTTATGTCTTATTTATCGCTTTTTACTTTTTTTATGCTTATTTTAGTAACGGCCGATAATTTTATACAAATGTTTGTTGGATGGGAAGGAGTCGGTTTATGTTCTTATCTTTTGATCAATTTTTGGTTTACTAGAATTCAAGCCAATAAAGCCGCTATAAAGGCTATGTTGCTAAATCGAATTGGTGATTTTGGCATTATTATTGCTATTTTAGTTATTTTTGTAACTTTTAAAACAGTGGATTACTCAACCGTTTTTGCATTAGCACCACTTTTTATAACAAAAAGTATTTTGATTTTTAATAGCAACTATGATGTTTTATCTACCATCGGTGTTTTTTTATTTATTGGGGCAGTGGGTAAATCAGCCCAATTAGGGTTACATACGTGGTTGCCAGATGCAATGGAAGCTCCAACACCAGTATCGGCTTTAATTCATGCAGCTACTATGGTAACAGCTGGAGTTTTTTTAATTTCTAGATGTTCCCCTATTTTTGAATTTTTGAGTCATATTCTAGAAATAGTCGCGTTTTTAGGAGGCATTACTGCTTTTTTTGCAGCAAGTGTTGGCCTGGTTCAAAATGATTTAAAAAAAGTTGTTGCTTATTCTACTTGTAGTCAATTAGGTTACATGGTTTTTGCTTGTGGTCTTTCAAATTACTCTGCTGGAATATTTCACTTATCTAACCACGCTTTTTTTAAAGCTTTACTTTTTTTAGGCGCAGGATCTGTGATTCATTCAGTTTCAGATGAACAAGACATGCGAAAAATGGGCGGTTTGAGATATTTAATACCTTACACTTATTCAACAATGGTTATTGGTTCGTTAGCTTTGCTTGGTTTTCCTTTTTTAACTGGATTTTATTCCAAAGATTTAATTTTAGAAGTAGCCTATGGTCGATACAATTTAATAGGCCATTTTAGTTATTATTTAGGATCAATTGGTGCATTTCTAACGGCATTTTATTCTACTAGACTTATTTATTTAACTTTCCTTTCTAAACCTAATGGTAACAGAGTAATAATAATATTTGCGTCCGATTCTGGTTATCAAATTTCTATTGTTTTAGGTTGTTTAGTATTTCCAAGTATATTTGTGGGATTTTTAAGTAAAGATATTTTTGTAGGCCTTGGAAGTGATTTTTGGGGCAACGCTATTTTTGTAAAGCCAGAAAACATGAACACTTTTGACTCCGAATGTATCGACCATCAATTCAAAATTTTTCCAGTACAAGTAAGTATTTTGGGTGTTTTTTCTGCATTTTTATTTTATCACTATCATTCAAAAATGCTTTTTTTATTGAAAAAAAGTTTTTTAGGTTTAAAAGTATACAATTTTTTAAATAAAAAGTGGTTCTTTGATAAATTACATCAGGAATATATTTCGCAATATTTCTTTAATTTCGGTTATTCTACAAGTTACAAATTAATCGATAGGGGAGTTTTTGAAATGATGTGCCCAATGGGTTTAATCTATATTTTACCAAAAACGGGCCTAGAGTTGCAGAAATTTCAATCGGGTTATTTATATCATTATACCTTTTTAATTTTAGGAGTTACAACTTTATTTCTGGCTTTTGAGCATATTATTATATTTAATTTAATTTTCGGAATCTTAAAATCTTTTTATAGTTGTTATAATCATGAAATTATCATTATTCTTTTTATAGCGTTGTTTTTTGTTAAATTTCTAAAATAACAAGTGAAAGTTGAGTAATTGGTTTAACTCTTTAGGCTCATAATCTAAAATCTTGTAGGTTCGAATCCTATCTTTCACAAAAATTTTAACTTGGTTCAGCTATATTTAATTTTTAATACAATAATTTCAAATTTATCGGGTTATGTTTTAACTTTTTTTTATTTATATCAAAACGATGCTCCAGTAGGTGGCCAATTTCAATTAAGTGAACCTGCCAGTATTTCAATGGAAGGAATTTTATTGTTTAATCAACATCTAATGTTTTTGCTTGTGTTAATCGTCGTTTTTGTTAGTTGGGTTTTATTTCATACAATTTTTCAATTTACAGAAATTGAGAACTCATCGCAAACCAAATTCGTTCATTCGAAAGAGCTAGAAATAATCTGGACTACTGTTCCAGCTTTAATTTTACTTATTTTAGCAACTCCATCTTTTACTTTATTATATGCAATGGATGAAATTTCGGAACCTGAATTGTCTTTAAAAATTCTAGGCCATCAATGGTTTTGGAGCTATGAAATTTCAGATTTTACGTCTTGTTCAAATTCAGATCAAAGTCTAAAATATGTTTCTTACATGCTTGTTTTGGAAGGCCTTCCAAAACCAAAATTAGGCTATTTCAGGTTATTAGAAACAAATAAACGAGTAGTTTTACCAGTAAATACTCACTTACGCCTTTTAGTATCAGCAGCCGACGTTTTACATAGTTGGACGATTCCGTCGTTTGGATTAAAAGTTGATGCTTGCCCAGGAAGACTAAATCAAGTAAATTTATTTATTAAGAGAGTTGGTGTCTTTTTTGGACAATGTAGTGAAATTTGTGGGGTAAATCATGGTTTTATGCCAATAGCTATTGTTTCTTTACCAACGGGTCAATTCCATTTTTACGTGGTTAACAAATTATTAAATTAAATAAAAAAATGAATATACCAAAAAAAAACTTTAAAAGTAATATAAAAAATTTTACTATCAATTTTGGGCCTCAGCATCCTGCAGCTCATGGCGTTTTAAGATTAATTCTAGAATTAGATGGTGAAAACATTCGAAGAGCTGAACCACATATTGGTTTGTTACATAGAGGCACTGAAAAACTAATTGAGCATAAAAATTATACTCAAGCTTTGCCATATTTTGATAGATTAGATTATGTTTCGATGATGGCGCAAGAACACACTTATTGTTTGGCTGTGGAGAAATTGTTTAGTTGCAAAGTGCCAGTTAGAGGCCAATATATTCGAGTTATTTTTGCGGAAATAACTCGTATTTTAAATCACTTATTAGCCGTTGGTTGCCATGCTATGGATGTTGGCGCAATGACGCCATTTCTTTGGGCATTTGAAGAGCGAGAAAAATTAATGGAATTTTATGAACGGGTTGCTGGTGCTCGAATGCACTCGGCTTATTTTAGGCCTGGTGGCGTTAATATGGATTTGCCGCAGGGCTTAATTTCAGATATTTACCTTTTTATTAATCAATTTAATTTAAGGTTAATCGAAATAGAAGAAATGTTGACAGAAAATAGAATTTGGAAGCAACGTTTAATAAATATTGGGATTATATCTGCCAATAATGCCTGTGAGTGGGGTTTTAGTGGTGTAATGTTACGGGGCTCAGGTTTAAATTGGGATTTAAGAAAAAGTCAACCTTATGAAATTTATAGTGAAATATCCTTCGATGTGCCCGTTGGTTTAAATGGTGATTGTTACGATCGGTATTTAGTTAGACTTTTTGAAATGAAAGAGTCTCTAAAAATTATTGAAGAATGTTTAAATAAATTGCCTTTTGGTCCGGTAAAGTCTGACGATTTTAAAATTGCTATTCCATCCCGGCAAGATATGAAACACTCGATGGAAGCATTAATTCATCACTTTAAAATTCATACACAAAGTTTTAATATTCCAGCAAATGAAACTTATTTAGGAACGGAAGCGCCTAAAGGCGAATTTGGTGTTTATTTAATCTCTAATAATACAAACAGGCCTTATCGATGTAAAATCAAAGCTCCAGGTTTTAGTCACTTACAAGCTTTAAATTTCATGTCTGAAAACCATTTAATAGCAGACGTTGTTACAATTATAGGTACTCAAGATATTGTTTTTGGAGAAGTTGATCGGTAACCATTCAAATTTTTATGATGTTAAAAAGAAAAAATTTACAAATATTTTTCGATGGTAGTTTAATTCTTAAAAAACTTAATGTTATTTCGGGTAAAGAAAAGAATTACATCTTTTATGAAAAACCAACAACTTTGTTCTTAAAAAATTATAAATTACAGACTTCAAATTCGATCAAAAACTCGATCTATCGAAAAAAGTATTTCAAATAATTTCCTATGAAAAAGAATTTAATAATTATCAACAATTTAAATTATCTAAAAAAAGTATTTCCCTTAGTTAGAGTACAAATCTATAATTTCGATATCACAATAATTGTGGCTGGAGTTTTGTTAAAAGATATTTTGTTTTTTTTAAAAAATAATATTCTATGCCAATTTAATTTGATCACTTGTATTTCAGGAGTAGATTATCCAAAAAACAAATTTAGATTTAATATTGTTTACGATTTGTTAAGTTTAAAATATAATTCTCGAATTCGAATTAAAATTTTTACTCATGAATTATTGCCTGTGTTTTCATGTGTCCAAATTTTTCCCGCAGGAAATTGGTTTGAATCAGAAATTTGGGATATGTTTGGCATTTTTTTTACTGAGCATCCTAATCTGAAACGGCTTTTAACGGATTATGGTTTTGAAGGCCACCCACTAAGAAAAGATTTTCCTTTAAGTGGATTTATTGAAATGCGATTTATTGAAAATTTAAAAAGGGTTTCCAGCGAGTCTGTCGAATTTACACAGGAATATCGAACTTTTAATTTCATTTCTCCTTGGCAAAATTTAGAAACTTAATAATATTCTAAAAAGTCAAAAACACCCTAAAAAACAGGTAAATGTGAGGGTGTACCACTAAATAAAATGAACAATTATCAGAATCACAGTTTACGGGCTTAAGCTTCTTGTCTGGTTTTCATCCTGTATAAAAAATAAAAATGAATAAAACCCCAGAACTTAGTAATATTAGACAGAAAAAAAGGCGCTATAAGCTTTTATATAAAAAATTAATCGATCTAAAAAAAAATGTTCAAAACAGATTAAAAATAATAAACTTCAAAAAAAAGAAATGGAGGAAATTTATCGAATCTTTACAAAAAACTTCTAATACAAAAAAACAAATTTTTAGATTTCACGACCAAACTTGTGATTATGTTTCTAAATCGCAAACAAGATTCAAATGGAATTATAAAAAAACGCTTCAGGCCCAAAAACGCTTTAACTATTATTATGGTTATATGCTTAAAAATTATTTAAAAATTCAAGTTAAAATCGCAAAACAAAAAAGAAAAGTTTTGGATAAAAATTTTTGGGTTTTATCTAAAGTTTTTATAGATTTTTTTGAAAGAAGGCTTGACACAATTTTATATCGAGCCCATTTTGTTTGCAGTATGAGGCAAGCTAGGCAGTTAATTTCTCATAAACATATAAAAGTTAACGGAAAAATAGTAGACGCAAGTTCTTACCAAATTAAAAATGGTGATTTAATTGATCTAGTATCCAAAAAAAGATTTATAGTAAATATTAATAATTTTAATTATTTATTTACAAACTTTTGGCCTATTCCTGGGAAACATTTGCAAATAAATTATAGAACTTACCAAATAATATTTGTAGAAAATTTAGATGTTGACTCTTTAGGAACAGTATTTCCTTTTCATTTAGATTTAAACGGTGTCATAAAGTATTATAATTAAGCTTAAAAGCTTTCTCTGGAAATAACCGGATTTGAACCGATAACTTTACGTTTGCAAAACGCATACTCTGCCAATTGAGTTATATTCCCTAAATTACAAAAGTTTTGATTGTAGGTAAAATTGATAATTAATATCCGAAGTCCATTTCATTGTTTTTAAATTTGGTCCAGTTTTAAATATATTTGTATTTGTTTTTCGTATTTTTTTTGACCGAACTTTTTTGATTCTGATAAAATATAATAATCCAGTGTTAATATTTTTATAATAAAAGAATACTAGTATTATTAATAAACCGAATGTTTGGGTACTTATTGTTAAAATATCAAATTGTGGCAAATCTAAAACTCGTTTGGTGAAATTGGTAGACACGTTAGACTTAAAATCTAATTTTTAGTAGAAGTACCAGTTCAAATCTGGTAATGAGTAAAAATCCCTTCGACCAAAATGGCGAAATTGGTAGACGCGCTAGGTTTAGGTTCTAGTTTTTAATAAAAATAAGGGTTCAAGTCTCTTTTTTGGTATTTTTAGTAGCTCAGTTTGGTAGAGCAAATGGCTGTTAACCATTAAGTCGTTGGTTCGAGTCCAATCTAAAAAGTATTCTACTTTTTTATTTTAAATTATGCCAACAATCAATCAGTTATGTAAAAATAATAGAAAAAACACTAATAAAAAGGACAAAACTCCGGCCCTTGAAAAATGCCCTCAAAAAAAAGGACTATGCATAAAAATATTTGTTAGAACGCCTAAAAAACCAAATTCGGCTCTTCGTAAACTAGCAAAACTTAAATTATCTAATGGAAAAAACATTGTAGCCTATATTCCTGGAGAAGGACATAAGCTGCAAGCTTATTCTAACGTTATTGTTAGAGGGGGTCGAGTTAAAGATTTACCTGGAGTAAAATATCATTTAATTAGAGGCCAACTGGATTTTAAAGGTTTATTAGATAGGAAAACTTCTAGATCTAAATACGGTACAAAAATTGTTAAAAAGTATTTTTAATGAAAGGAATATTAAATAAAAAATTAATGGTTAAAAATAAAAATCTCTTGAAACTTTCTTCTCAAAATACTAATATTAAAAAGCAAATACTGGTTTATTTAATGTTGGACGGAAAAAAATCTAAATCTTATCAAATCTTTAATAAAAGTATTAAATTATTACAAAAAAATATGAAAAAAAGTTCTCAAGAAATTATTAAATTATCGATAATTAACTCGCTTCCGGTAATTTATACTAAAAAATTAATCAAAAACCGCGGAAAACAAAAATTTTTACAAGAAATACCCTTTGTTTTATCAAAGAATCAAAGAATTAAATTTTCGATAAAATATATTTTAGCAGCGCTAAAGAAAAGTGAATCTTTTCAAGTTTATAGAATATTACAAACTGAGTTTTTATTAAATTCAAAAACTTTTTTACAGAAAAAAAAAGACGTTCTAAATAAAGAATGTTTAGTAGCAAAAAAATATACTAAGTTTAGATGGTTTTTGTAAACACGATTACGTTTAATAGGATTTGAACCTATTTTTCCGGGACCGAAAGCCGGCACTTTCTCCAATTAAGTTATAAACGTAAACAAAATTATGATTCAGCAACAAACTATTTTAAAAGTAAGTGATAACTCAGGCGGTAAAATCGTAAAATGTATAAAAGTTTTAGGTGGATTTAAACGTAAATTTGCTTTTGTTGGGGATATTGTTATAGTTTCTATACAACAATTACGTAATAAATCTAAAATTTTGTCAAAAGTAAAAAAAGGCGAAGTTTATCAAGGTTTAATTATTCGAACAAAAAAACAAATCAAAAAAAAAGACGGTTTAATTACCTTTTTTGACAGCAATTGTGTTAGCTTAGTTAATAAACAAAATAATCCTATAGGAACCAGAATTATGGGCCCTGTTTCAAAAAGATTAAAGCAAGGAAAATATCTAAAATTTGCAACGATTTCGGCCGGATTTATTTAACTTGAAAATGCATTTTTTGAGTAACTATTATAATAATATTGTTAAATATGATTTAATAAATAAATTTTGGTACAATAAATTAAAAAAAGTTCCAAAATTTTATAAAATTATATTAAATTTTGGACTTAAAAAATCAAGTATTAAGCAATTATCTTCAAATTTATTAGCGTTGGAACTTATCGGTTTAAAAAAAGGACAGTTTCTAATTTCAAAAAAATCAAATATCTTTTTAAAAATTAAAAAAGGTCACCCTATTGGCTGCAAGTTAGTTCTACAAAAGAAATTACTGTATCATTTTCTGGCTAAATTAATCTTCGAAATATTTCCTCAATTTAAAACACTTTTACGAATAAATAAAAAAAAGAGAAAATACGATCATAGTATTTCTTATAAATTTAAAAATAGTTTGTTGTTTGTCGAACTAGAACAAAATTATAGTTTATTAAATACCGTTTTAGCTGATCTAAATCTTACTTTTATAACTAATAAAATTACCCAAGAAGAGTTTTATTATTTAATATATTCGTTCAAACAACCTTTAAAATTTCTGTTGGAATAACTCAATCGGCTAGAGTGTAATCTTGCCAAGATTAAAATATGGGTTCGAACCCCTTTTTCAACTGCTAAAAATTCCTTTTTTGATCCGTTTTTAATGATTTTATCAACATAATTTTGATTTTTTTAACTTTTTAAAAAATTTTTATTTGGATGAGTGGTCGAGTGGTTTAAGTCGGTAGTTTTGAAAATTATTGTATTTTTGAAAATACCGTGGGTTCGAATCCCACCTTATCCTAAAAAATGGTTAAATAACATAAATTGGCAAATGTGTTAGATTGCAAATCTTAAAATATTGGTTCAAATCCGATTTTAACTTTATTTCATGCTAAATTTTGTTTTATTAATTATATTTAAAACTTTGATTCTAATAGTTCCTTTATTAATTTCGGTAGCTTTTTTTACTATTGTTGAACGAAAAGGGATGGGTATTATACAGCGACGAAAAGGTCCAAATGTCGTTGGAATGGTTGGTCTTCTACAGCCTTTTGCCGATGGTTTAAAATTATTTGCTAAGGAAACGATTTTACCGAGCAATTCCAATTCCTTTATATTTTTTATGGCACCAATCCTGACTTTTTTTTTAAGCTTAATTAGTTGGGTTGTTATTCCTTTTTCAGATCAACTGGTTTTTGCTGATATAAATGTAAGTGTAATCTATTTATTGGCAGTTTCTTCCTTAAGTGTTTATGGAATTATTATAGCTGGCTGGTCAAGTAATTCAAAATATTCGTTTTTAGGAGCGTTACGGTCAACTGCTCAGATGATTTCGTACGAAGTTTCAATTGGATTTGTGGTAGTTAATATTTGTGTTCTAGCCGGTTCTTTTAATTTAAATGACATAATTCTAGCTCAAAGATACGCTTGGTTTATATTACCGTCTTTACCTGTTTTTATTATTTTTTACATTTCGATGCTAGCTGAAACTAACAGACACCCTTTTGATTTGCCAGAAGCTGAGGCAGAATTAGTTTCGGGCTATAATGTAGAATATTCATCGATGACATTTGCTTTATTTTTTTTAGGCGAATATTCAAATATGTTGTTAATGTCGGCATTTTCAGCTCTTTTATTCTTAGGAGGTTGGCTCCCATTATTTAATTTTTTTCCAGGAAGTTTTTGGTTTAGCTTAAAAGTGTCAATTGGTGTTACATTTTTTATTTTAACTCGAGCTTGTTTGCCTCGTTACAGATACGATCAATTAATGAATATAGGCTGGAAATGTTTTTTACCAATGTCTTTAGGTTATTTTATTTTTACTGTTGGGATTTTAATTGGTTCAAATTGGTTGCCAAATTAAATTTTAAAAAAATTAAAAAGTAGAAATAGTTCAAAAACAATTAACAAAACTAAACTTACAGCAAAAAAACTGAATAAGTCGGAGGGTGTTATTAAAATAGTAATAATAAGTAAACAAAAATGGAAAGTTTTTCGATATAGTTTTAAAATAAGTAGATTTTTATTTATATAAATAGAAAAAAAAATCAAAAAAGTAAAGACAAGAGCAAATATAATTGCTAGATTTAAAAATGAAAGATAAAAAGTTAGGAACTGATCTAGTTTAGTTTCAAAATATATTTGAAAAATCTGATTTGAAATGTTTTGTTGAAATTCCAAAAAAAAACTCCAAACTACCGATATTCCAACAAGATCCGCAAATAAAATAGAAAAAATTAAAATTCCAGAATAAGTCAAAACTATCTTCTTAAAAAAAGTATATTCAACATAATATAATCCTGAGATAAAAAACAAGAAAAAATGATAACAAAAATAAATTGTTAGAAAGTAATTTGCTAAAAATTGATTCAGCTTAAAATATGTTAAAAAAATCTCAGTGACGTCTGTAGTTATTAAATAATTAATAGCTACATTAGATTTTACTATTCTAAACAATAAAATTTGTTTGTATTGATAACCCATTAAAAAAACAGAGGACCAAGTCAACATTATTAAAAAAATCCGATTTCTTATTTCAGTAATTAATTTACGAAGCATTGGATTAGAGTTTATTAGGAAAATAGTTCAGGGGTAGAACAGTGATTTCCAAAATCAAAGGTCAAGGGTTCAAATCCCTTTTTTCCTGTTTTTTCTCTTTAATTTTTTATAATAATATAGTAAATTATCTTTAAAAGCTTTAAAATCCCCAAAAAACAAAAAGGCAACAAACAAAAGCAGCAACAGTTGGATTATATTTATATTTCTCATTTTTAAATTTAAGGCTTATAGTTTAATGGTAGAACACACCGCTCATAACGGTTTTGCATAGGTTCGATTCCTATTAGGCCTAATAAAGCTTCTATTTTTTATGCAATTTTCATTAAAACATTACAAATTTTTAAAAATTAAAATACATTTAAAAAAAAATGAATTGGTTTTACTTTACAATAGCAATGACTTTAATTCTAAAATCTGGTTTACAGTTGAAAAGCTATTAAAAAACTTAAACTTAAAACATTATAAACTCCAGAATAAGATTACAAAAAAGGTTTTTAACCAGTCAATTTATAAAAAGTTTAGGTCATTAATTCATGGTCCAATTATTTTTGCCATTTTTAAAGTTTTGCCTAATTTATTATTTTCAACTTTTTTTATCATCCATAATATCTTGACTTTTTTTGGAATTAAATTAAATAAAACGTTCTACCTATTGAATCAGATTAAAATAGTTGAATTTTTAAAATATAAAATAACAATTTTTGTTTTTCATAAATTTTTAAGAAAGACCGTAAAATTTCGTTTTTTCGAAATAATGTGATTCGAACACATGGCTTCCTAATCCCAAATCAGGCACGCTGCCGGACTGCGTCATATTTCGTAAGTTTTGAAGAAAGCAGGATTTGAACCTGCGAAAAGAAAAATCTTAACAGATTTACAATCTGGTCTCTTTAACCGCTCAAGAATTTCTTCTATTATTCGAACAAAATTTTTTTTCTTTTTTTACGTTTCAGTTTTTTAGGCCTACAACCGTTGTGGGGGAAAGTTTTGAAAGAAGTTAATTGAATAATAAAAAATTGAGTTTTAAAAATAGGTTCAAAAAAAAATTGTAACGGTTTTGAAATATTGTTTAAATGGATTGCGACTGGCATTTTCTTTAGATTTGGTATTTTAGCTAATATAACTTTAGTTAATTTCACTAAAACTAGTGGCACTTTAACTTTTTGTTTTTTATTTAATTTTATAAAACCGGCTGAGCAGTAATGTTTCAACTGGCCTTTTGTATCCGTAACATATATAATCGTATTTTTCTTTAAAAACGAGATTCCAATAACGTATTTTATAATTTCTAGAGTATTTAAATTATAAAAAAAGTTTGTTTTAATTAACTCTTTAGTATTTTGAAAGTTTTCGAGAATAGTCTGTTTTTCTTTTAATTTATCATTGATTTTTTTAGCATTACAAATCTGATTTAATAAGCCTTTATCTTTTTTAATGTTATTTTTTAAGTGTAGTAGTAACATAGTTTGTTCGATTTCTTCTTATGATAAAAAAAATGTTTCCACAAGCAACCAAATCACGATCGTCTAAAAATTATTTATATGTTTGTAACAAGAATCTAGAAAAAACTCCATTTATTAAATCAAAAATAAAAGGACTTAAAAACTCAACAGGTAGAAATCTCTCTGGAAAAATCGTTTCCTATCATAAAGGCGGCGGTCATAAAAAAAAATATAGAAAAATTCAATTTCAACGCAGTTTTGATTCAACAGGAATAGTGACTACGATAGAATACGACCCAAATAGGACCGGTAATATTGCTTCTATTTATGAGTTTGCAACTAAAAATTATTTTTATATTTTGGCCCCGAAAAATTTACAAATTGGTGACATTTTAAAATCGGGTTTGAACGCTGAACCAAAATTAGGCCACTCTTTACCGATTTCCAAAATTCCAATCGGCAGTTATATTTACAATATTGCGTTTAAAATAAAAAAACAAGGACAAATTGCACGTTCAGCAGGTACTTCTGCTAGATTGTTAGAAAAAAATTCTGATTTTAGTTTGATTAAAATGAGTTCAGGAAAACAAAAAATATTATCGCTAAACTGTTATGCGACTTTAGGAATCGTTTCAAATGAATTCCATTGTTTAACTATAATTGGAAAAGCCGGTAGGTCCAGATGGCTAAATAAACGACCCACTGTCAGAGGAGTTGCAATGAATCCTATTGATCACCCACATGGCGGCGGCGAAGGAAAAAAATCAGGGCTTAAATTATCGCCTTGGGGCAAACCAAATAAAAAAGTGACTAAAAAAGAAAA
>Ga0075464_10000135_pt1 | contig 30535 bp, 25 predicted proteins | sample DEB19_08_DNA_5_FD_75068 | JGI IMG/M metagenome (GOLD analysis project Ga0075464, IMG submission 75068) | Aqueous microbial communities from the Delaware River and Bay under freshwater to marine salinity gradient to study organic matter... | ecosystem: Environmental > Aquatic > Marine > Coastal ...
CGCTTGACTTCGTGTGGTTTGACGAGGAGCCGCCCGAGGACATCTACTTCGAGGGCCTGACCCGAACGAACGCTCGCGGCGGCATCGTCACGCTGACATTCACGCCGCTGAAAGGGATGAGCACCGTGGTCCGAAGATTCCTGCAAGAGAAGCCAGCCGCGTCCGCCGTCACGACGATGACGATCCAGGACGCTTTGCACTACAGCCCGGAGCAGCGCGCGGCGATCATCGCCAGCTACCCGGCGCATGAGCGTGACGCCCGGACGCTGGGCGTGCCGACGCTCGGCTCGGGGCGCATCTTCCCGGTTGCCGACGAGGTTGTGATGGAGCCGCCGGTGTCCATCCCGAGGCACTGGCCGCGCATCGTTGGCATGGACTTTGGGTGGGACCACCCGACCGCTGCGGTGTGGATGGCGTGGGACCGGGACACAGACACGGTGCATCTCTACGATGCCTATCGGGTGCGCGAAGCCACCCCGCTGATTCACAGTGTCGCCATTCGGGCTCGTGGCGACTGGATACCGGTGGCATGGCCGCATGACGGGCTACAGCACGACAAGGGCAGCGGGGAAGCCCTGGCGGCGCAGTATCGCAAGCACGGGGTCGCCATGCTCAAGGACAAGGCGACGCACGCGCCAGCCAAGGGTGAGAAGGAGGGTACTGGCGGGAACGGCGTCGAGGCGGGCCTGATGATGATGCTGGACCGGATGCAGACCGGACGGCTCAAGGTCGCCAAACACCTGCATGACTGGTTCGAGGAATTCCGGCTGTACCACCGCGAAGACGGCAAGGCGGTGAAGCTGGAAGAGGACTTGATGAGCGCCACCCGCTACGGTCTGATGATGCTGCGCCATGCAAAAGTCGGCGGCTCGCCATCACGATCGGTGAAAACGGCACCTTACCAACCATCTAACCCCATGACCGGCCCCCTCGGATAGGTAAAGTCAAGGCGAGCCAATACACAGCGAGGCGCCGCCATGGCCGCAGAAGTCGAAGTCATCGTCCACGACAGCAAAAGCGGGGTGAAGTGGTACTCCGGCGAGCACTCCGGCGAGTATGAGCAGGTGGCCGCATCGCAGACAAACCAAGTGCTCGGCGGAACCGGCGCGGCCGGCGACTACATCGCCAAGCTGGTCCTGATCGTGACAGCCGCCGCGACAGCCGCGGTGTCGATCAAGGACGGCAGCGGTTCGGCGTTCCAGGTGTTCCCGAACAGTCCCGGCGGCGGTGTCGGCACCTACACCATACCGATCGGCATCCGGTCGGGCTCGGGGGCGTGGGCGGTTACCACTGGCGCAGGCGTTGCCGTGGTGGCCGTTGGCCGGTTCTCGGGTTGATGCCCGCCTGTGGTTGACGTAACCACGTTCTCACCGGGCGTTCAGCAGGCGCTGGGTGCCCAGGACGTTGACCGCGAATCGGCGATGCAGGCCTTCGGGCGGGCCATCGCAACCCTGCGGGATGAGGCCGTTCGCGCACGGCAAACATCGGGGATCGAAACCCTGTGGATGAAGTACGAGGAAGCCTACCTCGGCATTGACGACAGCAACCGCTCGCAGTTCGGCGGGGCCCGCTGGGCCAAGCCGAACACGATGGCCGCGCCGGTCACGTCGGACTCAGGCGGCAAGGGCGACCCGACGCGCAGCACGGCCTACGTCCGGCTCACGTCGCGCTACGTCGATGCCGGCGCCGCGAAGATCGGGGAAATCACCGATCCGGTTGACGACAAGCCGTTCAAGCTCGATCCGACGCCCGTTCCCGACCTGATCGAGGGCAAGGAGGACAAGCGCCAAGTCATGCGCGACGGCCAGCCGATCATGCGCAAGCCGGGCCCGGATGACATGCCGGAGCCGGACATGATGGGCGGGCCTTCGCCAGAGCCGCCGGAGTCCGTGCCCCTGACCGTGGCTGACCTGGCCCGGTTCGAGAGCGAGAAGGCAGAAAAGGCTGCCGACAAGGCCGCCACCAGAATCTACGATTGGCTGGTGGAGTGCAAGCACTCGGTCCAGATGGAAAAGGTCCGCGAGGACATGGCTCGCATCGGGACCGGCGTGCTCAAGGGGCCGGTGCCGGAGACCGTCAAGGCCAAGGCCGTTGTGCTCGACGAGGCAACCGGAACCGTCTCGCTCAAGATGGTCAAGAAGACCGTCCCCGTGACGCGATGGGTTGACCCGTGGAATCTCTTCCCGTTTGAGGACTGCGGCGAGAACATCCACGACGGCGGAGGTGTGTTCGAGCGCGATTTCCTGTCGCCAGCATCGCTTCGCAGGCTCAAAGGCCAGCCGAACTACGTCTCGCACCTGATTGACCGGGTGCTCGAAGAAGGCCCCGACAAGGCGCTTGTGGAAAGCGCGAACCCCGGCCAGCGGAACAAAGACATTGCGCGCAAGAGGTTCACGGTCTGGTATTTCTACGGCGAAGTGAGCCGCAGCGATGTGGCGTCGTTCAACCCGGAACTGCACGGTCAACTGGCTGCTCGCGAGAATGACGACGAGAAAGAGCCGGTCTTTGCCATCGTGACGATGGTGAACGATACCGTCATCAAGCTGGTGCAGAACCCGTTGGAGACAGGATCGTTCCCGTACCACGTCGGGCGCTGGCGTCGCCGTTCGGGCTCATGGACCGGTGTCGGCGTGGCCGAGCAACTGGACGTGCCGCAGGCCATCGTGAACGGGTCAACGCGTGCGATGTTGAACAACGGCGGGCAGTCGGCCGGAGTGGTTACGGTGGTCAACCGCAAGATGCTGGAGCCCATGGACTCCGGCGGGTGGACGATGACCCCGGGCAAGATGTTCGGAACCGTCGAAGGCGACGACGGCATAACGGACGACGTGCGCAAGGCGTTCGCTTTCTTCACCGTGCCGAACGTCACCGGCCCGATCATGTCGATCGCCGAGTACGGGTTCAAGCTCGCCGAGGAATCGACAAACATCCCCCTCATCAGCCAAGGCCAGAGCGGCAAGACCACGCCAGACACGTTTGGCGGGCAGCAGCTCCAGGACAACAACGCTAACCAGTTACTTCGGGCTGTCGGCAAGGGGATCGCCAACGACATCACAAACCCGCTCGTGGACATGATGTACGAATGGCTGCTGCTGGACCCGGAGGTTCCCAAGGAAGAGAAGGGGGATTTCCAGGTCAACACCAACGCCGCCGCGGCGATGATCGAGCGCGCGATTCAGGACATCACGATCATGCAAATGGGCGCGATGGTGGTGAACCCGGTTTTCAAGAAGTCCCCGCAGCGGTGGTTCGATGCCATGTGCCGAACCAAGCGCATCGACCCGCGCGAGTTCGACCTGACCGAGGAAGAGAAGCGCGAGATGGCTCAGGGCCAGCAGCCGCCCCCGCCGATTGCCGTGGCCCAAATCAACGCCGCGTCACGCGAGAAGGTGGCGCAGAGCCACGATCAGGCGACGGTGGCGAAGATGAAGGCGGACACGGATCGTGACCAGGTGTACGTGGCTGCCGAGACGGAGCGCACGCGCGCCGAGTCCGAGGGGCGCATGGCCGAACTGACGATCAAGCGCGAGCTGGCGTTACTCGACTACGCCAACAAGCGCAACATCACGCTGGACAAGGTGAAGGCCGACCTGGCGCAGACTGCGATGGAGTTGAATCTCCAGCGCGAACTGTCCGGCAAGGACGGCAAGGGTCCGCAGGTAGCCGATCCTGCGATCGAGCCGGCCGGCCGCGCGCCCGAGGGGGAGGCGTTTCAGCGATGACCGACGAAGACTTCGCCGCCGCCCAGAACATCAAGTCCCAAATCGCCGCGATCGACGAAGAGCGGCTGATCTGGGCCAACCTTGCGCGGGCGGACGGCAACAAGCCGCTGCGCCTGTCGATCGTCATCGACGGCCGGACGATGGTCTACACCCCAAAGCGGGTTGTGGACGCGCTCAAAGCACAAGCCGTCCCCGGGCTCGACGCCGACATCGCCGCGCTTGAACAGGATTTCGCGGCGCTGTGAAGCCCCTGATCCTGACGGCGCGCGAGCGGGCGGAACCGCTGCTGACGACGCTGATCGAGCACTGGAAGGCCGAGCTTGACGAATTGCGCCGGAAAAACGACAACGCAGAACTGTCTGAAATTCATACAGCCAAGATTCGCGGCCGTGTTCACCAGTTGAAAATTGCCATTGCTCTCGGCGATGAGCCGAAATTCGGCCCGGACGGTGCTGATTCAGGCACCTGAAGCCACACCGACCAGAAAATCCACTGTCCGAAATAACTACACTCCCGCCAAGCGCGGGGTGTTTGCTTTCTGGACACCCGCAACGAACCTGCCGCCATCCCGCAAGGGCCGACGGCAAGCGGTGCCCCGATACGACAACGCAACGGGGTGGTCGGCAGCCTTCACCGGCAGCCTATCGAGTGGAGAGCGCGGATAAATGGACTTGGAAGCACAAGAGCAAGCGAGCGAGAACGACACGGGCAGCGACGCCGCCTTTCTGGCGGGGTTGAACGGAACCGAAAGCGAGCAGACGGGAACGCCGGCCGCCAGTGGTGACGAAGCCGCCAGCCAACAAGCGACCGAGGAACAGGCGGCGACGCCAGAACCGAAGTACGTCCAGATCACCGAAGAGCAGTGGAACGACCTGACGCAGCGAGCGGCCAAGATCGACGAGATCGAAGGCCGGACAAAGCAAGGGCTCGACAAGGCATTCGGCTCGATTGGCGGGGTCACGCAGCAGCTCAATGAGCTTCGCAACGGCGGAAGTGGGATCGACCTGTCGGCGGACGGGTTCAAGAACCTTCGGGAACTTGGATTCGAGGACGTGGCAGAGGCGATTTCCAAGGATTTGAATGCGGCGCTTGGCAAGCGCGGGTCGGCGGCACCAGCCGCGGCCCCGGCAGCAAGCCAGCCAGCAGTGCCAGACATGAGCGAGTTTGAGGCTCGGGTCGCAGCGCAGATCGCGGAAGCGCGAGAGCAAGCGGTCAGGGAAACGAACACTGAAATGCTGACGGCAGCACACCCCGATTGGCTCGCGGTGCGCGAGACGCCAGAGTTTCAGGCGATGGTCAAGGCAAAGCCGGCAGCGTGGCAGGAGGAATTCTGGAACACAACCAAGGCCAGCGTCGTCATCAACGCGTTCAACGAGTTCAAGCAATCCCGCCGGGCAGCCCCGGCCCCACGACAAAACCGCTTCGCAGCGGCAGAAACACCCAGAGGCGCCGGCGGGCATCCACCGGCGCCATCGTCAAAAGACCCGTTCCTGCAAGGCCTTGAAGAAGGCTAAGCAGACGCAAGGAGCCTGAAATGGTCATGCAATCCTACGCAACCCAAACCGGCCGGCTGGAGAAGTACGCCGGCAAGATTCTGAAGCACGCGATGGTTCAGGAGTGCCTGACCCGCGGCGGCCGACAGGTCGAACTGCCGAAGAATTCGAGCAAGACGTACATCGCCCGTCGGTTCATTCCCTACGGCGGCACGTCCTTGCAGCCGAACCGCTTTTTCCAGGACGGCACCGGCGACCGCGCTGCGGCCATCGTGGCGGCGCACCTGACGACCGAAGGCGTCACCGGCACGCCGGACAGCATCACGGCGCAGGACGTGACCGTGGTCATGCAGGAGTACTCGTGCCTGTACGGCTTCACGAACCAGACCTACGACCTGCACGAAGACGACATCCCGAGCGCCGCCGCCGAACAGGTCGGCCAGCGCATGACATTGGTTAACGAGATGATCAACTTCGGCACGGTGAAGGCCGGCACGAACCAGTTCTACGGCGGAACCGGCACCAGCCGCTCCACCGTGAACGGTGGCATCACGCTGGGCCTGCTGCGCAAGATGCAGAAGTCGCTCCAGTTGAACCACGGCATGATGGTGACGAAAGTCCTGTCGGCCTCGGGCCTCTACAACTCGTCCGCCGTCGAGCAGGGCTACATCTGCTACGTGTCGGTCGAACTGGAGCCGGACATCCGCGACCTGACGAACTTCACCCCTGCGGTGAAATACGCCAGCGGAACCCCGATGGCGAACGAACTCGGTACGTGCGAGCGCACCCGGTTCATCACGACCCCGGAGTTCCCGGCCATTCAGGACGCGGGCGCAGCGATTGGCGCGACCGGGCTGTACTCGACCACCGGCACCAACATCGACGTTCATCAGTTCATTCTGGTGGCCGCCGATTCGTGGAGCCAAGTGGCGGTGCGCGGCAAGGGCTCGGTCGATCCGACTTTCCTGCCCCCGGGCCAGAAGACCAAGAGCGACCCGCACGGCCAGCGTGGCTACAACGGCGCCATTTGGTACAAGGCGGCGATGGTCGAGAACGACGGATGGCTGGCCGTCGGAAACGTCGGCGTGGACATCCTGACCTGAGCATGATGGCCCGGTGAAAGCCGGGCCGCCCCAACAACTCGAAGGGAAAACATCATGCAAGACAACGTGAAGATGATCTGCACCAGCATGCCGCAGGGTGCGCCTCGCAGGGAGCTGGAGATCATGCTGTCGGCAATCGCCGATCGCATGTCGTCGCAGGCAACGTCCGGCGCTGGGCTCGAAATCGCGGGCACGACCACGCTCGCGCAGATCGGCTCGGCGACAACCTTCCACGGTGTGGCTGGCGGGGTTCCCGTCACGATCGCCGCTGGGACGGACATGCCGGCGCTGGTCGGGTCCATCACCGCCAACTCGTTCAATGTCTTCTGCTTCTTCATCGACTCGGCCAGCACTGTGACCGTGGCGATGGGGACTGAAGGCACGACGCGGGCGAGGGTGGTCTTCCCGCCGTTCCCGCCGAAGAAGGCACTCGTGGGCTATCTCGTCATCACCCACAGTTCCACGTTCGTTGGCGGCACGACGGTTTTGAGCACCGCAACCACGCAGTACGTCAGCCCCGTCGGCGCTTTCGACCCAACGATCTTGATCGGCTGATCGCCGACACCACCAGAAGGAAACCATCATGACCGCTTTTGTCGTCAACATCCTGGGCCAAACCGCGGCGGGCAACACCGCCCCGGCCGACAGCCCGAAGGCAGCTTTCGGCAAGGTGACGCTCGACGCCACCGCGCTGACCGCAACCGAGTACCTGGCCCTCACGGTCGGGTTCACCCCGAAGTACGTGCGTTTCGAGAACGCCACCGATCGCATCATGGTCGAGTGGTTCGAGGGCATGGCCGAGGACACCTGCATCAAGACAGCCGCCGCCGGCACGCGCACGCTGGAAACGACCAACAAGGGCATCAGCATCGTTGACCGCCCGACGAGCGCAACCGGCGTGACGGCAACGACCGGCCGCACGGTGCTCATCTCGCAGAACGCGACGCTTGCCGTTGTCGCCGCCAGCAAGGTCTGCTACTGGACCGCGCGGGGCTGACCCGCCGAGAGCCGCCCGGCCGCAATGCCGGGCGGCGTTTTGTTGCCCAAGGAGAAAACCAGATGCCCCGTCAAGCCAACCCCGCCGTCGATGGTGGAACCGCTGTTGCCGAAGCCACGAAGCCCGTCGATGCCATCAAGCGCCCAGTCGGACGCCCGCGCAAGGAGGCGCACACCGGCGACATGAAACTGCGTGATCTGCCGGTCATCGGCGGGAGCGTGCTGGTTCATGAGGGTGAGCCGATCGTGCTGGCGGAGTCATCGGACGCGACCAAGGACTACCTGAAGGAACTGTCCTTCATGGAAGACGTCATGACCATCCGGCTCGAAAAGACCGGTGAGAAGAACGCTCCGAAGTGGCATCAGTTCTCGGTCAACGGCGTCACCGAGTGGGTTCAGCCCGGGATGCCGTGGAAACTCAAGCGCAAGTACGTCGAGGTCATCGCCCGCGCGGTGCCGTGGGACATCCAGACCGAGACCGGCAGCCCGCAGGACGAGCACCCGAAGAACAACCTGGTGCGCAACCCGCGCTCGCGCTTTCCCTTCAGCGTGATTCACGACCCGTCCCCACGCGGGGCCGAGTGGCTGACGAAAATCCTGATGGGTTCTTGACCCTGGCGTCGCGGTGGACAACCTCGCCCTCGTCAACCGCGCCCGCAACGAATGCGGGGTCAGCGGCAGCGATCTTGTGACGCTGCAAACCGGCCTTTCCATGGAGGGCCAGCGGTTCGTGCAATGGGTCAACCAGGCATGGATCGACATTCAGGCAAGCCGCCCGGATTGGCAGTGGATGCGCAAGGCCGCGACGTTTCAGACTGTTGCAGCACAGGCGGCCTACACCATTGCCGAGATGGGCGTGAGTGACCTTGGAGACTGGAAGCGGAACACGTTTCGCTCCTACCTTACGTCAACCGGTGTGGGAGCCGAGCAGTTCATGAACGATTGGGAGTACTCGGCTTTCCGCGACACGTACCAATTCAGTTCGCTCAGATCGTCCACGGGCTACCCGCTTGACATGACGATCCAGCCCGACAAGACCATGGCGCTGTGGCCGACGCCGAATGCGGCTTACACGATCAACGGCGAGTACTACCGCGCGCCGACCGAGTTGTCTGCGGACGACGACGACCCTTCATCGGCAGGCAATGGCCTCCCGGATCGGTTCCACATGCTGATCGTTGGCTACGCGATGGAGAGTTACGCCGCCTACGAGTCGGCCCCCGAGGTCGATGAGCGGGCCAAGACGATCATTCGCCGGCACCTGACGCGGCTCATCAACTGGGGGCTGCCGCCGATGTTCGGGGCGCCTGCGCTGGCGTGAGGGCCGTTCGGGTTGACTACGATGTCTACCGCCTGCTGGGTGGGCTAGACCAGACGACTCCCACGACAAGCCTGCCGCCCGGGGTTGCCCGCGGCGCACTGAATTTCGAGGTCGCCATCACTGGCGGGTACGCCCGCATCGCCGGCTATGAGCGCACCGACGGCCGGGTGGGTGCGCCGAGCGAGGCCACATTCTCCGCCTTCACCCTCGACAACGCGTCGGCGATAGCTGTCGGCGACGCGTTGGACAACGGCAGCGGCGAGACCGGCACCGCAATCGCCGTGGTCGGCAACACCGTGTTCTACACCCAGCAAGTCGGGGCTTTCGCGGTGTCCGACACACTCACGACCGGACAAGTCATCACGGCACTCGGCTCGGGGCTGCTCACGTCGCAACAGCGGGCGGCCTACACGCTGGCGGCGGCCAATGTCTACCGGGCGCTGATCGGCCCGGTGCCGGGGTCCGGGGACATCCGCGGGGTCGCCTACATGAGCGGGGTGCTGTACGCGTGGAGAGACAACGCTGGCGCTACCCTGCTTGAGATGTACAAGGCAACCACCTCGGGATGGACGAAGATCATTTTCGGTTACGAAGTGTCGTTCACCACCGGATCTGTATCCCCGGTCATTGGCGTTGCCATCGTTCAAGGGGTGGTTTCCGCTGTGACGCGGGCCATCTCGCTTGAAAGCGGATCGTGGGGCGCCGGCACTGCGGCGGGGAGGTTCATTGTGGACGCCCCATCAGGCGGGGCCTTCATTGCCGGCGCACTGACAGGCGGCGGGACTGCTGTATTGAACGCCGGCCTGTCGGGTGGGCTGGTGCAGGCCGTCATCGCATTCCTTCCCGGGGGCCGGGTGCAAACCGACACCGCCAACTTCGGCGCTGGCACCACACGCAAGCTCTACGGGTGCGACAACGAGAATCGTGGATTCGAGTTCGACGGGACAACGATGGTGCCGATCAAGACCGGCATGACCGTTGACCGGCCAACAAACGTCAAGGTTCACAAGAACCACCTGTTTTTCAGCTTCGGCGCCTCGTTGCAGAGCAGCGCCATCTCCACACCCTACGCATGGACCCCGCTGCTTGGTGCGGGGGAGTACCTGGCGAACGATGACATCAAGGCGATTGCCTCTCTGCCCGGGAACGAAACCGTAGGGGCGCTTGGCGTCTACACGCCGAATTCGACCTTCATCCTTTACGGCACGTCGTTCGGCTCAGGGGGGAATGCGCAACTGGTCGAGTTCAACGGCGGCTCGGGGTGCGAGTCCTACACCGCCCAGGTGCTTGACCAGACCTACGCCTTGGACGCGACCGGCATCGCCAACATGGCGGTGACGCAGCGGTTCGGGAACTTTCTGTCCAACTCGATAACGGCGAACATCCTGCCGTTCATCCGGACGCACCGCGGCACAGCCACGGCTTCGGGGGTCAACCGCGAGCGCTCGCAGTACCGGGTGTTCTACGCAAACGGCGACGCCCTGTACCTCACCATGTCAAACGGCAAGCCGCTCGGCGTCATGCCCGTGACTTTCCCGAACCCAGTGACGTGCTGGTGCGAGGGGCCGAACGACGAGAACGTAGAAATCGGGTTTTTCGGCAGCACGGAGGACGCCCTCGGGGACGCCTACGTGTACCAGATGGACATTGGCCCGAATTTCGACGGGGCAACGATGCCATTCATGCTGCAACTGAACTTCAACAGCATCAGGAGCCCGCGCGTATTGAAGCGCTACCGCAAGGCGGCGCTGGAAATCAAGAGTTCCAACCAGGCCGATTTCAGCGTCGGCTACCAGGTCGGGTACGGGGATTCGACTGCCAAGCAGCAGCCGCCGTTGACTACCGCACAGGTGCCTTTTGCGGGGGCCATCCCCTATGACGCTGGCTACACTTACGACAGCGGGCAGTTCTACGATGGCCGCTCGCTCGGGCCGGTTGAAGTGGAGCTACAGGGGTCGGCGGAAAACATCTCGTTTCAAGTGGTGGGGACGACGGCGATTTACAGCCCGTTCACCATCAACACGGTCACGATTCACTACACGCCACGGCGCGGACTCAGATGAGCAACGAGTATTTCAATGCCACCGGGACGCCATCGACCGATTCGGAAATCCTGTCGGCAAACCTGCGCGGGGAGTATTCCTCGGTGGAGGCGGGATTCGACAAGATGCCCGCCCTGGCGGCGAACGCGCTGAAGGGCGTTCGCGTGAACGCAGCCTCCGCCGCGTTGGAGGCGTTTGAGTCCGGCGGAACCTACACGCCGACCGTTACTGCCGTGCTGAACTGCGGCACGGCGGTTGCCGGGAAGGGCTTTTGGACAAGGGCCGGTAACATTGTCACCTTCGCCGGACTCGCCGGAGTGACTGCGGCCGGGGCCGGCGCGGTCACGTTCGAGATCAGCCTGCCGGTGTCGTCAAACCTTGCGGCCGATGATCTTTCTGGCTCGCTCAACCCCGTTGCCGGCGCCGCCACCATGACCCTCGCGTTTGTCTCGCTGAACGCCGCGACTGATCGGATGTTGGTTTCGTACACCAGCTCTGGCGCGGCCGTGCAGTCGGTCAAGTTTGTGTCCATGTACGAAGTCATCTAAAAAGGGCGTACCGTGGCAACAGTCCCCACGCCAACCGTTGCGAAATGGGTCAGCAAGTACCCCGGCATCGTCGGTGCGCCGAAGGTCGATCCGCTGCCGCAAAGCGCAACCGGCATCGTCGCGGGCATGGACCCGGACGCGTTCAACACCACCGCCCAAGGCTACACCGCGACCACCGCGACCGGCAAGGGCTACGACCCGAACACCGCGACCGGCACGCACTGGAAGGTTGATCCGAACCAGACGGTACAAGGCCAGGTTGACCAGATCACGGGCAAGGATGGGGTGTTGATGCAGCGCGCCGCGACACGCGCCAAGCAAGAGGCGAACGCCAGGGGCCTGATGAATACCAGCATGGCCATCGGCGCGGGGCAAACTGCCGTGATCGACGCGGCCATGCCGATTGCCCAGCAGGATGCGAGCACCTACGGCAGTGCGGCCCGGTACAACGCCGACACCGACAACGCCATGAGCACGTTCAACGCGGGCGTGAAGAACGACGCCGCCCGGTACGGGGCGGATACGTGGAACGCGATGGAGACGTTCAACGCGGGCTCAAAGAACACCGCCGCGCAGTGGTCTGCCGGGGCAAAGAACGACGCCGCCGAAGCCTCGGCAGGCCGGGCGCTGTCGGCCAGCACGCAGAACCTGCAAGCGGCAGTACAGCAGTCGCAGCAGCGCTACGACGGCGCGCTCAAGACCGCGATGCAGAACGCCGACGCGGCAACCCGCGTGCAACTGCAACAGATGGGCGACGACACCCGCGGCCTGTTGACCCAGATGGAATCGCAGTACCGGCAGGGCTTGCAGACCAGCCAGTCAATGGCGAACACGTACCAAGGCTTGATCGACAACATCAGCCGCGTGATGCTCGCGCCTGACTTGGACGGCCCGGCGAAGCAGTCCGCGATCAACACTTTGACGCAGACCTACAACGCCGCACTGAAACAGCAGCAGATCATCTCGGGGCTGGACCTCGGGAGCCTGCTGTCGTTCGGCGGCGCCGCGCCAACACCAGCGCCAACACCAGCGCCCGCCCCCGCTCCTGCCCCCGGCCCTGCTCCGTGGCCCGGCGGCGACTACAGGGAAACGCCATGACCGACCACGACCGATTCTCTGCGTGGATCGGGTGGCCGCAGTCGGCCGCCGAGATGCTACGTGGCTGGGCGATGCACCCGCTGGTCATCGCCGGCCAAGTGGCGGGCGTGGCCGCGATGCAGGGAACCGAGATTCACTTCGCCCTCGCGCCCGAGTGGCGCGGCCGGGCCATCACGCGTCGCACGACACGGGCTTTCCTTGCCCCGCTGCTGGCGATCCGCGGCTACCTCACAACCCGGGCATTCGACCCGACCGAAAGTCAGCGCGCCTTCCTTCGCAGAATCGGCTTCGTGCTGACCTGGATTGATGGGCTGATCGAGCACTTCGCCATGTGGCGGCTACCGTTTTCAAGGGGAACCTGATGCCTATGGCAATCCCGCTGGCGATGGCGGCCGGCAGCATCTTCGCGGGCGTGAGCGCGGGCGGCCTGATCGGCGGAGCAATGATCGCAGGCGGCGCCATGTCCGCCATCGGCGCCGTCACCAAGAATCCCAAGCTCACGAAGATCGGCGGGCTGGTGAGCCTTGCCGGTGGCGTGGCTGGCCTTGCATCTGGCGCGTGGGCTTCAGCAGCATCGGGCCTGGCCGAACAAGCGGCCTTGACTGGCATGGAAGCGGGCGGTGAGCTTGGCGGCATCGGTGGAGGCATGGCGGCGGCCGAACCTGCCGCCACCGGTATCGCTGCCCAAGCCGCTCCGGTGGCCGCTGCGCCGCAGGCCCCGACCGGTATCGCCGCGCAGAACCTCGCCGCGCCGACGGCAAGCATTCAGCCGCCGATCGCGCAATCCGCCGATGTGGTGGACATCGGTTCTGCCGCTCTACAGCAGCCGGCGGGGCCGAACATGGCGCAAGAAGCATTCCGGTCAAGCGAGTTGAGCGCGGCTCTGAAGGGCGGCGGCGATGTGTCGTCGTGGAAGTCAGGCGCGGCCGACGTGACGAACTGGATGAAAAACAACAAGGAACTGGTCAACACCGGGGCTGGGATCGTCAGCGGCGCGATGAAGCAAGCCAGCGATGAAGACCTGTTGCGCGAGCGGTGGAAGGCCGAGGATGCCGCCATCGCGCGACGCCGCGCCGAGATGAGCAAGTCTGTTGTCGGGCTCAAAGGCCCGGTCTATCAACCGCCGAAGGGCTGACCATCATGGCCGGAATCGTTGGCGAACCGCCGAAACAAGTCTCCAGCTCAGCCCCCGCGCCGGGGGGCGACGATCCCATGTCGCACGACGCGATCATGGCCGCAATGCACCTGAGCGACGAACAGCGCGACCCGTTGATGCGGATCGTCGCCGCGGGGAAAAAGATTTTGTACTCCAAGCAGACTCATCCGATGATGGTCGAGGCCATGCAGGGCGAAGGCCCGACCGAGAAGAAGTTGGCCGACGGCATCATTGGGCTGATCGGCCTGCTGTGGGGAGAGTCCAAGGGCTCGCTTCCCCCGCAACTCATCATCCCGGCCGCGATGGTGCTGATGGCCGACGCCGCCGACTTCATGCGCCAAGCTGGCGAGGAGGTCACGCCGGAGCAATTCGGCATGGCAAATGAACTGCTGATCGACGGGTTGCTGAAGCAGGGCGGGGTTGACCCGGAGAAGCTGGCAGGCGTTGCCGGTGGTCAGGCGGGTGGCCCGTCGATGAGCGCAGCGCCGGCCGAAGGAGCGATGGCATGAGCTTCGCAGGAATCGCGGCGGCAGGGCTTGGCGGCGGGGCAAACGCCGTCGGCAGTATCACGGCAGGCTACATCGACCAGGACCGCAGGCTCGAATCGGCCCAGGTACTCGCCGACATCGACACCCAGCGCCAGATGCGCCTGACCGAGTACAACGCCAAGGTCGGCCGGCAGTCGGCGCAGGACGTGCGCGCCGACGCGCTTGCCTTCGATACCGCGAACGTCGATGCCCGCAACGACATCGCCAAGAAGACCGGCATCGCCGCCGGAGCTACCGCCCGTGCCGTCAAGATAGCCGACCTGTCCGACCCGACGTTGCCCGCGCTTGAGCGCAAGAAGGCGGATGAAGATGCCGCCGCCGCAACTACCCGCGACGCGACCAAGACAAAATCCCTGGCTGGCGACAAGGAGTACATGGCCGCCGTCGGCGCAATCAAGTTGGCCGACCCGCAGGTTGCCGCTCAGATCGCGGCCTCCCGTGCAAGCGCCGCGAGTTCCTACGCCAGCGCCGCCGAATCCGGCGAACGCGCGAAGGGCGTGAAGTTGGCGAACGCTGACAAGGTGAAGCTGGACGGGCTGTACGACGAGGCCACCCGCATCCTGTCCGACGCCACGCTCGATGACACCAAGCGCGCCGCCGAACTGGCGAAGGTCGAGCGCCAGATCGTGATGATGAAGTCCAAGACCGGGCAGGCCGCAGCGCGCGATCCGGAACTGGATACGCAGACCGTGACCGAGGAAAAGATGAACCCGGACGGCACCATCACGAAGGTGGTCCGCAAGGAGGTTCGCCGGCCGGGCGCCACCGCCGCGCCACCGGCAACACCCGGCGCGCCACCGGTCGGCGCGGAGGTTGACGGCTTCCGCTTCAAGGGCGGCAACCCGCGCGACAAGGCAAGTTGGGAGCCCGTCGGCGCGACCAAGCCGAAGGGAATCGCTGCCGCGCCGACCCCGGAGCCAACGCCCTACGTCCCGCCTGCCGATTCACCAGTCGGCAAGGCGCGGGCCAGGAACGACGCCATCGCGGCCGAGCGCCAAGCCGCCGCCGCCGCGCAGAATCAGGCGGCCCTCGAAGCCGCCGCCGCGCTTCCGCCGGGCGACCGCCGCGCAGCCGCCAAGTTTCAGGCAGGCCCGATGTTCTCGCTGCTGCCGATCGACCAGCAGCGCGCCATCTCCGCGCTTGTGAACGGCCGCTGACATGCAGCCCTGGGAACGGGATTGGTCGCAAAGCGGCAGCGGCGCCAGCCGCGCCCCGTGGGAGCGCGAATGGGCTCCGGCGCCCGAGCCGGCCAAGCGCGGCATCGCGGCCGTCGCCAATGACACCGTGATTGAGGCTGCCAACGCCGCCGCTGGTGCCGTGAGTGCGGGCGCGAACTTCTTCAGCCCCGGAAACCGCGTCTCGCAGTACATCGACGAGAACATCATCAAGGCCGGGGAGGAAGCGCAGAGCGACGTTGCCAAGGCGTCGCGTCGGCAGTTTCAGGAAGAAGTCGCCAACGCCGACGGCTTCATTGGCGAGCTTGGCGCCGTTGGCCGCAAGATCGCCCGCGATCCGCTTCTGACTGCGGCGCAGGCGGCTGGGTCGTTCGCGGTTCCGGGTTTCGCCGTCAAGGGGGCTGGAATGCTCGCTCGCGGCGCGGGGGCGACCGGGGCGGGCATCGCGCGGGCGGGGCTGGCTGGTGGCGCAGCCGCCGGTGCGGCGTTGGCTGGCGGCGACGCTGCCGGCCAAGCCTACCAACTGGCTATCGAGGCCGGGGCGACCGAGGAACAAGCAACAGCCGCCGCCCGGCAGGCGTCCGCCGTCCCGGCCGTTGTCGGCGGTGCCGGTGGCCTCGTTGGCGCCGAGCGACTGCTTGCCGGCGCGGGCGGGATGAAGGGCGGGATCGTCGCCAGAGCGCTCAAGACGGCGGGCGTCGAGGGCCTGCAAGAAGGCTTCGAGGAAGGCGTCACGCAGTACGAAGGCCAGCGCGCCGCGATGCCGTATGACGCCAGCATCGACCCTTGGAAGGGGGTTGGCGCAGCGGCGGGCATGGGTGCCGCAATGGGCGGCGGTATCGGCGCGGCCACGGGCGCGCTGACGAAGCCGCGCGAGCCCGACCCTGTGACAAAGGGAATCAACGAGATTGCCGCCGCTCCGACCGTGGACGACGCGATCAACGCGTTCGCCGACAGTGTGAGCGGCAAACCGGCCGCGCCGACTTTTGGCGACCGCATCGCTTCGGTCAAGGCCGACGCCTCGCGCGAGACGATGGCCGCCCTGCGCGAAAAGTACGGACCGGATTCGGCCACGGAATTCCTCAACAGCCTTGCCCAGGCGCAGAACCCGCGCGTTCCGACAGAGGTTCGTGAGAAGCACCTGCAAGCCGTCGAGACGATGCTGTTCGAGCTGCGCGCCACGCGCGAGCCGGAGGCACCCGCCCCGTTGGCGCTGACCGGGCCTGACGCGCAGCCCGCAATTGGCTACGATGGTGCGCCGCCGCAATTGGGCATGGGCAGCACGCCGACCGGGACGATGCGCGTCGGGCCGGATGGGCAAGCCTTCCCCGAGACCGCCGCCGACGTGACCGCTGGCCGACAAGATCGCATGGCCCGAGACGGATTGACCGCGCAGGCCCCGCAAGGCGGCGAGCCCGGAGCCGGCGTGATGGTCGGCGACGGCACGCTCACGCCGGGCGTGGCACGCAAGGAGCCGGTCCCGCAGACCGCGATGGCCCAAGCGCTGCTGCCGTTGCGGGATCGACTTGAGGCCATGCGCAAGAAGGAGCCAGATGCGCCAACACCGCGACCGACAGCCGGGCCAGTGGCTACCGAAGTGGCTACGCCGACCCGTGCAGCAGGGGCATCTGAGCCAGCAGGAGGCGGCGCAGTTCTACCGCGCGTGGAGCAAGGCCAAGCCGGGCGAGTCGCTGGACCTGCCGCCGCGCCTGTGGCCGGCAGCGGAGAAACTGTACTTGTTGGAGCAGGAGCCTCCGACGCAGAGCAGGCACTGACCGGCGCGGGCATCACGCGCCAAAAGGCCGCCGAGATTCGAGTCCTTGCGCAGCAAGTGATTGATGATCCGGGCGCCGTGAGCTGGCAGAAGGCTCGGGCGAGAGGCGAAATCGCTCGCGCAGACAAGCTCGACGAATTGGCCCGGACGCTTGATCTGACCGCCAAGCCCTACGCCGACATGACGCCGGCCGAACAATCGTCCTTCGACGCAGCCAACGGCATCACGCCGGGCCGGCGCGCGGAAGTGGCCAAGCAACTCGACGCACAGAATGCCGCGGCCCCGGCATCCCAACAGCCCGCCGCGTCTCCCGGTGCGGCTGTTGGCCCGGGGGCCGCGGCACCCGCCACCCCCCGCGTCCCGAAGTCGTTCCGCAAGCGGCACAAGGTCAAGACGCGGGTGTTCGACGAGGAAACGGGCGCGCTTGAAGAACAGGAATCCGACGCCGACACCGCCCTCTTGGCGATCCAAGCCGACATCTCCGAACTGCGCGCGTTTCGGCTGTGCCTGACCGGGGGTTGACACATGCCTATCACCGTCCCCCGCAAGGTCGCTCCGATAGCCGAAGCGCAGAAGCCGCTTCCGCCGGCCGCTGCCGCGCTGACCGTGGCCGATGTTGTGGCAATGATGGACGCCAGAGACGCAATGTGGCGCGAGCAAATCTCAGCGCTTGAGAGTGCGTTTGCGTCCGCCATGTCTGCGCTTCCAAAGCCGGCCCCTCGCACAGGGAGCGACATCAAGTTCAAGTACGACGAGCGCGGGATTGTGACCGGCGCTGAAATCATCCCGAAGGAGTGAACCATGCCGAAAAGCACCGACGCCTGCAACCGCGTCTTGAACCTGATGTATTCCGCGACGCCGTGGCCGACCGTGGCCGACAACGCCGCCGCGACGCCGTTGGCAAACACGTATGTGGCGCTGCACGATGCAACGCTGACGCCGGCCACCAACTCGCAAGCCGAGAACGAGTCGGCGTACACCAACTACGCACGGGTGGCCCGCGCAAGATCGACGGGCTACACCGCTGCGGCGGGTGGGTCGATCAACAACGCGGCCCTCATGCAGTTCCCGCAGTCGGGCGCTACCGGCGGCACCCTGCATTCCGTGAGCACAGGCACAACGGTCAGCGGCGCGACCCCGGTGTGGCACTACGGCCCGCTGAATTCGCCCATCACCATCGGCGCAGCGGCCAGCATCACCCCGCAGTTCTTGGCCGGCGCGCTGGTCATCACCGAGACGTGATGTTCGAGCGCTACCCCTACCTCTACAACTGCGCCGAGTGCGGCGCAAAGGTCAAGGTCAAGCCCGAAGGAGTCAAGCGAACATGCAGCCACACGACAGCAGCAATCAACGCCCCGAGGAAAAGCCTGCTGACGGGCGACGGGACGATGAACGGGGTTCCGTACCGGATGCGCCTGGAGTGGCACCTCCGCAAGTTCCTGACGCGGGTAACGGGGCGGTGTGTCTGAGCGCAACCCTTCGCGGTAAGGGCGGGGCTGCGGCGTGAGCGGGTTCCGCAGCGTCGGCGAATATGCTGCTGCTGACGAAGCCGGGCAGTGCTGGCTCACGCAGTTTCGCAAGACCGTTGCCTCGGCCGCGACCACGACGAACGCCTGGATCGACTACAGCTACTTCGCGGGCAGCCCGGCCGCGAACTTCTACGCATCGGCCCCGGTTGTCTCGGCGGTAGTTGAAGCCTCGCGCGGCATCTACGTGCCCACGGTGGCGCCAGCGACTCAACACCTTCAGCGGCTCAACGTGATGACCGCCAACACCGCGACGGCAGTCAACGCGCGCCAGCGGCTGATTCTGTGTGACTACCTGCTCTACTACCCGTTCATCGACACCGATGCCGTTGGCGAACAGCAGGACATGGAGAACACGGTTACCCTGCCGCGCTACACCAGCGGGCGCGTGGTGGCGGTGGCGCAGTCGGCGGCATCGACTATCGGCACCTTCACCTTCACCTACACCAATCAGGACGGCACGGCGGGGCGGGTGAGCCCCACAATCAGAACCTTCGCCGTGGCCGGTGGCGGGCAGATCGTCACCGCGAACGGTGCGGGCGCGAGCTTCAACCCGTACTGCGGGCTGGCGGCGGGCGACTCTGCGGTGCGCTCGATTGAGTCGGTCACGTTCACGGCTGCGGGCGGCGGGCTGATGGCGCTTGTCATCGTCAAGCCGCTGCACAACGGCTACGTCACGCAAGAGTGCCGCACGACGACAGGCGTGGCCTTTGGCGCGGCTGACGAATTCATGTCCGTCATCCACTCTGCCGGCGCACCGCAGATCAAGGATGGCGCGGTGCTTAACTTCTTTGCCGAGGGGACAGCCGGCTCGCTGGCGTCGTCGCAACTCGTCGGCACCATCGAAACACTCTGGAACTGAAAGAACATCATGGGCTGGACCTCACAAGACGACCTCATCACGCAACTGACGGTCAACGGCAAGGGCGATACCGTCACCATGACGAAGACGCTCAACGCCGCCGGTACGGCTGGCTCGTGGACGCTGCTGGCGCCGCACAACGGCTGGCCGATTGCCGGCACCTTCGCGGGCGCGAGCCTGACCTACGTTCCGCTGGATGACACCACGGCGCAGGGCGCGATCTATCACGGCGGCAACGTGTCCACGGCCACCAAGCACTTCCTGACCGCTGGCGGGTGCGTGGTCGCGGCGGCTGGCGCACCCTGGTACATCATGGCGATTGATCTGGTGGGCTACGTGCCGCTGCTGACCACGGACGTATCGACCATAGGCACCAAGACCTGCACGATGACGGCAATCGGGTCAGGCGGTGGCACCGGGGACCGCTATGCAAACGGGCAGGGGCTGCGCCTGTTCCTGGCCGGCTTCACCGCAATGGGCGCCAACGCGCCAACCTGCATCGTCAACTACCTCGACACCGGTGGCGGCGCCGGGGCCACGACCACGTTCACCTCGACGGCATCCATGACCATCGGCGGGGTCTTGAACACTGGCGCAGCCGCGAACAAGTACAACCCGTTTCTTCCGCTCGCCGCGGGCGACACAGGGGTCAGCGACATCGTGTCGGTCGTATGGGCGGGCACCGCGCACGCCTCGGGCTCGGTTGCTGTGTGCTTGGCAAAGCCGCTATGGTGCCTGCCGCTGCCGGCCACGGGCCTTTACAGCAAGATGGATCTCGTCAACGCGCTGCCGTCCATGCGCCAGATCAAGGACGGCGCGAATATCCACTTCTTGCTGTTCCAGACCGGCGCGACCACTTCGGCCGGCACCGTGAACATCGACTTCGACTACGGCTACGGCGGCTGACATGGCCCTGTGCAGCAACGGCGTGACGTTCTTCGGGACAGGCATCCGGCGCTACGGCGCCACTGCCTACTTGAGCGCGTACCCGTCCGCCCAGCACGGCGACATGAGACAAGCCGGCCCGATGCGCAACCTCACGGCCGGCGAAGGGATCACTGACGAGCTTGTCGGGTTGCCCTCGGGCTACCGGCACCCCGCCGCGTGGATGATGCCGCAGAAGCCCGGCGCCATCTCGGCGCGGAACACGCTGATTGGCGCTGGCGCGGCGGCGGCCACCGCGCAGAGCGGATACAACATTGACGCCACCATCGCGGGCTCGGGCACCATCCCCGGCTGCGACATTGGCCTGATCGTGAGCATTGCTGCCGTCCTCACGGCCAGCGGCGGCATCAGCAGCGCCGCGACCGAAGCGCTGGCCGGGCTGGTCGCAACCTTGACCGGCTCGGGGGACGTGACGGCCACGGCCTCGGGGCTGGCGGCGCTCGGCGCGGCTCTGACTGGCGCGGGCAGCGTGAGCGCCGGCAACACCGCGCTTATGGACATCACCGCGACCATCCGGGGCTACAGCGACCTGACGCTCGAAGGCATGCGCGATGCGGTGTGGAGCGCTCAGTCGGTGCTCTACAACGAGGCCGGCACGATGGGCGAGAAGCTGAACAACGCCGCCAGCGCGGGCGACCCGTGGGGCACGGCACTTCCGGGCGCCTACGCCGTTGGCAGCGCGGGCTACATCGTCGGCACGTACCTCGACGCAGCCGTCAGCGCGGGCGGACTGTCGGTTGATGAAGCCGCGCAACTGTTCGACGTGTGGCAGCGACTCGGGCTCGATCCTGACAACCCGATGGTCACAACCGCGACCAGCATCGAAGCCGGCGGAGTGACGCAGGCCATCGACGAGACGGCCGGGCCGACCATCACCGTGACCCGCGCGCTGTGATTACCGCACGCCGTGCCGCACTGCTGGGCCTGACGGTCCCGCTGTCGGCCATCATGACCGCGGTGCTCGGGCTGTGGCCCGAGGAAAATGATGAAGTCGTTGTCGTCCCGCCGTTCAACGGCGACCCCAAGGGCGGGGGAGATGGCCGGCGGCGGGGCGAGCGCAAAGCCGCGCCCCGAAGCGACAAAGCCGACGAGTGGATTGCAGAACAGCGCCGAATCGCGCGGGCGAACAGGCTGGCGATTGCGATAATCGTCGCCATTGCCGAGCGGGAGTTTGCATGAGCAGAGCGGGAACGTGTGTGCTTCGACACTTCGGGAAGAAGTCGCCCATTGCCGCGTATCGGGCGGACATGGAGGCCGACGTTTCCGAGCTTGTCTCCGACGGCATGGAGCAGGATGCCGCATGGCTGCAAGTTGTTGACGCCAAGTTGGCCGAGCTGACGGGCGAGCAAACCAGAATCTCGCAAGAAGTCGCCGACGCCTACGCCAAGACCCCGGCGGGCAAGCCACTTGCCGCGGCCCCGACGACGCAACCGGCGCCAGATGGCGGAACTGCTGCGCCGACGGTGGTCGCGGCACCAGAGAAGCCCCGCATCTTCAAGAGCCGCAAGAACGCCGAAGCCGAGAAGAAGCGCCTGGGCAACGAGAACCGCATCCAGAAGGTCAAGGGCGGCTACGTCCTGCGCAAGAAGACCGACAAGGAACTGGCCGCAGAGGTCAAGGGCAGCGCTCGCCTGAAGCGCGGCAAGGGCGACACCTTGCTTGGCCGGATCGCGCAACTCGGCGGCTTGAACATGGGAGCCAAGGCCGACACCATCGGCCAGGGGAACAAGAACGCTGGCGGGAAGATGGTGTTTCGGGTTGATGGCCGGCGCATCGACGAACTGGCCGGGCTGCTGCACGACGAAGGGTTCATCCCGCAAGACGAGTTCGACGATGACGGCGGCGTGCGCTGGCTTGAGGCGGCGATAGAGGCGGAGGTCGCCGGGCGGCGCACGCACTACAGCCAGAACGACGAAGATTGGATGGAGGCCGCAGTCCGGGCCGCGCAGGGCGAGTCGCCCGACTACGAGGCCAACGGCGTCACCGACGAGGCCCTGGCCGAAGCTGCGTACTTCGAGGCCACGCGCCGCGAACAGGAGGCGGTTGACGCTATCGCTGATGCGGTTTTCGACGCACAATCCGATGACGACGCAATCGAGGCATTCTGGTCCTCGCTCGCCGAAGTTGAAGCCGAGGAACAACGCTATGGGCAAGCCGACTCTGACGCCGAAGATGCAACAAGCGATCGCCAAACTCCGGGCGCTGCCGAAAGCCGAGCGCAGCAAGGTGCTGGCGATGGCGCGGGCGGTGCTGAAGGACAAGCCCGCTACGAAGTAGGGCGATCGCTCACGCGCGAGCAGCGCAAGAAGGTTCTTGGCACTCTGGTCGATGTCTACAAGGCCAAGGGCGCCCCGCGCGAGCAGAAGGGAATCGGCCGCGGCGGCAACGAGCGATACGGCTACGTCCACTCGCCTGAACTGTTCGAGAAGTCGGACATCACCGGCGCGATGGTGCGCTACCACGTCACCCTGCCCGATGGCCGCATCGCGCACCCGAGCGAACTGTTCCCCGACTTCACCCAAGCTCAGATCGACACCGCGCTGATCGAGCAGGCTGCGGCCGAAAAGCAGGACGCGGCCAGCCAAAAGGAAGTCGAGGAACGCGCAGATCGCCGCGGCAAGGACACCGACGCAGCGGCGCGCGCCGACTTTTTCGCCCGAAACGCTGAGGTCAACGCGCGGGCCGCCGATCTTATGGTGCTCACGAAGGGCGGTAAGTTCTTCGCCACCACGGCCGACGATGCCGCGCACATCACGCGACTCAAGCGCGCCGGGTGGGCTGAAGGACTGGCCGAAACCGGGCTGACGCTCGAAGCGCAGACCCCCGCCGATCTACGCGCCAAAGCCGAGCGCGAAGCCGCCGCACTCGAAACCGAAGCCAAGCAGAAAGCCGCCGAACAAAAGCGCCTCGCCAAAGAGGCCGAAGCCCGCGAAGTGAACGACCGCGCCCGGCAGGATGCCAGCGCAGACAACTTCGTGCTCGGGCAGGACGCGAACGATGCGCTGTCGGGGCAGTCGGATATCTTCAGTCAGCCGGCGCCGGTAGCCGAAGAGCCCGCGCCTGCGGAACTCGATGCCATTGACGAGCGCATCGCCGCCGCTGAAGCCGCCGGGGTCACGCTGTCGGTTGAGGACAAGGACAACATCCGCGCGGCGTTGGAAAAGGCCGACGGACTGCGCGCCAAGGCCGGCGGCATCTCGCGCGCCAACGACCCGATGCGCGATTCATTCCCGCTGGGTGGCGGGTTCGGCCGTGGTTCCGAGCGCAGCCGCGACCGCAAGATCGACGCATCGGTGAAGCGCGCCGTCGGGGCCGTGGCCGCGTTCAACAAGGCCGACCAAGCCGAGAAGTACGCCGAGGCGCTGCTGGGTGGCAAGGGCACCGCGGCCGACCTGATGCTCCGGGCGGCGCGCACGCTGGAAACGCGGCGCCTGCTGGTGACGAAGCTGCTGGAGTGGAAGAAGGGCGACAAGATCGGCCCGGTCACGATCGAGCGCATCAACAAGGACCGCGACGGCTACCCGGCGACGTACACGATCTCCGGCGACGGCATCATCAAGGGCGTGATGGACAAGGTGGATGTCGCCCGCGAGATGTTCGGCGGCGACAAGGACGCCTTCAGGAACATGGTCGACGACGTGCTTGGCGGCAAGCCGCCCACGCCCACGCCGCAGCAGCGCCTTGAGGCAACGCGGGCCGAACCGCCGAAGTCCGCGGTGGACGCCTTCAAGGAAATCATGAGCCGGCTGTACGACGGCACGCTGCCGCTCGACGAGTTCAAGGCCGCATTCACGCGCCTGGTGGGCGACGAGGCCGGCACGCGCGCCGCACTCAACGCGATGACGAAGGACGAGTTGATCCGCATGTTCGGCATCCGCCGCGACGACGGGAAGAAGGCCGAGCTTGTCGATACCGCCTACGGCGCGATGCTCAACGGCTTTGCGCTGGGCAAGTCCTACGGCAGCAACAGCTACGTCCTCAGCAGCACCGCGTCAGCCGTCGCGTACAAGGCGCGTCAAGCCGCGGCGCTGCGCGAACTGGTGGCCAACCAGACCGCCGAGGATCTGGCGACGTTCGCCGCCGAGGTCAAGGCCGAGCGCGAGGAACGCGCGTCGAAGCGCGAGGCCATGAAGGCGTCGATCGAGAACCCGAAGACGCTCGACGACTTCAAGCGCTTCATGTCCTACCACCAGCAGGACGGCAAGACGTACAAGGAAGCGCGCTTCATGCTCACGCCCGAGCAGCGCGCGACGTTCGATGAACTGGCGGGCGAGTCCACGCGCAGCAGCCGCAAGCAGACCACCGACGCCGAACGAGCGACGGTTCGCGTCGCCGGGCAGACTGTTGACGGCGACATCATCGCCACCAAGCACACCCGCGACGGGCACGACCTCTACGTGGTGCGCTTGGCCGAACGCGTCAGCGCCGAGGATTACCGCACGCTGCTGGCCGGCGCCAAGCGCATCGGCGGCAACTATTCCAGTTACCGCGGCAATGGTGCCGTGCCGGGCTTTCAGTTCCGTACCCGCGAGCAGGCCGAGGCATTCCGCACGCTGGCCGGCGGCGACAACGCCCCGGCGCAGGAAGCCGCGCAGGAACGCCGCGACGCCTTCGCCGACGACCGCAGCCAGACCGCATCGCAACGCCTGGCGGAGATGGCAGACAGGCTGGAGGAACGCGCCGACGAAAGCCTGTCGCGCGAGCGCAAGACCAACACCCAGCGCCGGGCCGGGCAAGCCGCGAGCGCCGAAGTGAGCGCCAACGCCGAGAAGGCGATGGGCCGGACGATGCGCAACCTGGCCAATGCGATCGACGCTGGCCGCGCGAAGTTCCTCGACCGCGTGCGCCAGAAGGTGCAGGTGGAACTGTTGCAGCGCTTGGTGGCCAACGCCCAAGGCGATTACCTGCGGGCGCGCTACCCGGCCTACATCGACCAGGAAAAGCACAAGGGCGAGCGCCCGACCGGCGAGACGGCCGACTACGCCGACTTCCCCACGTTCACCGCCTACCGCTCCGACCTGGCGAGCCTGGGCCGGCAACTGCTGGAAGTGGACGGGACGAAGCTGTTCGGCCAGCGGCTGATGAAGGTGGCCGACGACGTGACCGATGCCTACCTGACGTTCGCCAAGACCGAGCCGCGCGTGAAGGTGTTCAGTGCGGCCGGCGGCGGCGCGGCAGTGATGCCGACGATGGACGCAGCGAATGCCGCCATCGTGCGCAGCGGCTACAAGGGCAAGGCCATCGCGTTCCAGATCAAGCGCGGGCAGTACGGCGTCATCATGTCGCCAAGCGCGGCCATCGAGCAAGGCATCTGGAAGGGCGACGGCGACAAGCGCATCTCGCTCGACCCGGAGTTCGGCGCCGAGCTGGTGGAGAAGATCGGCCGCGCGAACCGCCGTGGCGCCCGCGTGTCGGTGCCCTGGCAGTTCGAGACGGCGCACGACCGGCGCAAGGCCCTGGCCCGCATGGGCATCGAGACGCCGGCGGAAATGCGCGCCGCGCTGCGCGAGTTCATCGGCTTGCGCGAACAGGCGGCCGAGCCCGACAAGGTGAAGGCGATGGAGCGGGCCATGATCGGCCGCCGCAATGATGGGCTGGACTTCTTCCCTACGCCGGGCGGCACCGCTGACGCGATGATCGAGGCCGCGGCGGTCGAGCCCGGCATGCGCGTGCTGGAACCGAGCGCCGGCATGGGCCACATTGCCGAGCGCCTACGTGCGGCCGGCGTCGAGCCCGAGGTCGGCGAAGTGTCGAATGCCCGCATCGAACTGCTTGAGGCCAAGGGCTTCAACGTGGTGGCGCGCGATTTCCTCGATTTCAACGACGCGAACCAAGATGCCCGCGGGTTCACCTACGGCGACGTGTTCCGCGCGCCGGATGGCACGCTGGGTATTCTGCGTGGCAGCAACGGTCTCGGCGGCGACCGCGTGGGCCTGGCCCCGCTCGACGCGAGCGGCCAGCCCGACATGCGCCGCAGCCGATGGGAAACTTTCGGCGACCTGGAGCCGGTCGAGAAGCGGGGCGTCGGCAGCGGCTACGACCGAATCCTGATGAACCCGCCATTCAGCGACGGCCGCGACATCCAGCACGTTCGCCACGCCTACAGCCTACTGAAGCCGGGCGGGCGCTTGGTGGCGCTGATGGGCGAGTCAGCTTTCACGAACCAGAACAAGCGCGCGGCCGAGTTTCGTGAGTGGCTGGAGTCGGTGGGCGGCACTGAGGAAAAACTGGCCGAAGGCACGTTCAACGACTCGAACCTGCCGGTCAACACCGGCGCGAATGCGCGCATGGTGGTGATCGAGAAGCCGGGAAGCAGGAGCGAACAACTCTCCATTGACGCCGCCCCCGCCAGCGCGCAAGATGCCGCCAATGGACAAGCCCCCGACGACCAGCGAGCCCTCTTCGACATCTTCGCCCGGCGCATTGCCGCCACCTACGGAGGCGCCCGTGCTGGAATGCTTTACGCTCGCCCTGCGGGAAGCGGAGGCGCGGCTGTCAGCGGAAGAACTCTTCAGTCGATTGCAAACGTCGCCAAAGCCATCTTCGGGCATGAAGTCGTCTATGTAGGGTTCAAAGGAACCCCGTTCTTCAATGGCGCCGTCAGCGACGCCATCCCCAACACGATCTTCCTGAACGCGGATTCGCAGCGCCCGCTGCTGGCCGTGCTCGGGCACGAACTGCTGCACAAGCTGCGCGCGTCCGATGAAGTGGCCTACCGCACGCTGGCCAGCCGGTTGAACCGCCTGCTGAAAGGCGAGAGCCGCTACCGCGACAAGCTCGAAGCCGCGTACAGGGCGGCAGGCCTGACACTGCCGATCAACTGGGCCGAAGAACTGCACGCCGACGTGGTGGGCGATTTCTTCACCGACCCGCAGTTCTGGCGCGACATGGCCGGCGAACAGCCCCGGCTGTTCAAGCGCGTGGCCGACGCGGTGCTCAAGTTCCTTGACGACGTTGCGCAGAAGATCGGCAACCTGCGGCCGTTCGGGACGGAACAGTACCTGAAGGACATCAACGACGCCCGCGCCGCGGTGGTCGAGGCGATGCAGGGCTTTAGCAAGTCGCAGGGCGAGGTGGCTTCGGCGGCCGACGCGATCCAGGCCGAGCACTACAGCATCGCCGACAAAAACGGTGGCATCATCCGTGTTGTACCGATCCAATTGGGCGATGGGCCGAACTGGGTTGTCACAAGGAACCTACCAAATGGACAGCACCACCTTGGCTACTTCAAGTCCGAATCCGAAGCCAATGAGGCCGCCGAGCGCGAGCGAGTCGAAGCCAAGCGAGCCGCCGGCCAAGGGTCGCGCTGGTGGGTTCCGAATCCAGCCGAGCCCGTTCAATCAGCGGGTGGAGGCAGGCTCGACAGCCTGGGCCGCGTCAGAGCGCTGAAAGCGACGCTCGACGCGCAAGCGCAGAGCATCAAGACGCGGGCCGACGGCCTGCAACTGGAGCAGATGGCAGACCGCGCCGGGTTCTGCTACAAACTCGCCGCCGAAGCGTCGGCCGCAGGGCTCGGCGATATGGTCATCGGCCGGGCGGACAACGACGGCAGCCCGGAGTGGCATGCCGTTGTGATGCGCGACGGCATGACTTACGACCCGACGTTCGGCAAGTGGTTCGAGCCGGGCATCTATGAAGCTCTCGGGTTCCGCGCGCACACGACGCTGACGCCGCAGGCTGTGCGCGACTACATCTCCACAAGCGGCGGCTTTGCGCCTGATGCGCGGCGGCTGAAGTTGGATGCCGGCGACATTCAATTCAGCATCGCCGACCAGAACATCCGCACCGCTCAAGACCTGATCGACGCGAAGCAGCCCCGCCCGGAGCGCGTCCGGTCCTTCATGAAGTCGGCCAACGACGCTATGCGCAAGTTCGTGCTCGGCGCCTACACCCGCGACCAGATCGCCGACATCTACGGCAAGGAAATTCCCCCGGTCAAGGAGTACGACGACCTGACCCGCGCGATGGAGAACGAGCGCTCGAAGATGGCGAGCGATGCCGACGACCTGTACACCAAGTGGGCGAAGATCAACCCCGAAGTGAACGACCGGCTGGCGAAGGTCATGCTCGAATCGACCGTGGCCGGGGTTCACCCGGACGGCCCATTCTCGACGGAAGCCGAAGCCGGAAGCTGGCGCGAGACGCAACTGCGGCTGGCCAACAAGAAGCGCTCGCAGGACTACGGCCGGCTGCGCAACGAGTTCAAGGCCCTGCCGCCAGAGGCGCAGGCCATGTACAAGCAGGTGCGCGACTTCCACGCTGGAGTTCTGGCGAAGCTGCGCAAGGGGCTGGAGGACCGCATCATGCGTCAGGTGGACGACAGCGCCATCCGCGCCGCCGTGCTCACCAGCATCCGCGAGAAGTTCGACGGCTACCTCGGCGAAGGCCCGTACTTCCCCCTGTCCCGCTTTGGCGACTACCTTGTGATCGCCGAGAAGGGCGATGATCGGTTCGTCGCCAGCTACGCCACGTCCGGGGAATCGGCCGCTGCCGCGCGCCGGCTCAAGGCCGAGGGCTACACCGTCAAGCAGCGCGTCGCCAAGGAGTACAGCCGCGCGATGGATGGCTCTGCCGGGAAGTTCATCGGCGACGTGCTGATGGCCGTGGACAAACTCGACTTTGACGAGGCCGCCGTCGGCACGCGCGACGTGAAGGCGCAGTTGATGGACGACATCAACCAACTCGCCATTGCTGCTTTGCCTGACCTGTCCTATCGCAAGCACTTCATGCACCGCACGGGCACGCCGGGCTTCAGCAACGACGTGATGCGGGGGCTCGCATCAAGCACGTTCCACGCGGCCAGCCACATCGCCCGGTTGAACCACGGCGACAAGATGACTTCGGCGCTGGAGGGGGCCTACACCGCCATCGACAACGCGCCCGAGGGCGACTTCGAGTTGCACACGCAGGTCTTGAACGAGTTGACCAAGCGCCACGAGGCGATGCTGAATCCGAACACGCATCCGATCGCTTCGATGCTGAATCAGGTCGGCTTTGTGATGTACCTCGGCGCGAGCCCGGCAGCCGGGATCATCAACGCCTTGCAGCCCATGATGGTGACGATGCCGTACCTCGGGGCGCGGTACGGGTTCGGCAAGTCGAACGCGACGATGACGAAGGCTTATGCCGACATCTTGGGCGGATCGAAGTTCAACCGCGCGAGCGGCTGGCGCGCGGCCGACAGCAAGAATCTCTCGGCCAGCGAAGTTGCGATGATGAAGCAACTTGAGGACGAGGGCGCCATCGACCTGACGCAGGCGCACGAGTTGGCACAAGCAACGTCGCGCGACACCGGCAACGTCGCCCACACCAAGGCCGCCTTCGCGATGAGCCGGGCGATGAAGATCGTTGCGTGGACGTTCCACATCCCTGAAGTGATGAACCGGCAAGTGACCGCCCTGTCGGCCTACCGGCTGGAGATGCAGAAGTCGGGCGACGACGCGAAGGCCAAAGAGGCGGCGCGGACGGCGATCGACCGCACGCAGTTCAATTACACATCATCAAATCGCGCACGCTACATGCAGGGCAACGTCGCCCGCGTGCTGCTCCAGTTCAAGCAGTACGCGCAGAACATGACGTACCTGCTTGGCCGGGCGGCGCACGAGGCACTGAAGGGCGAGACGCCGGAGGCCCGCAGCATCGCCCGCAAGCAACTTGTGGCGACGATGGGCGTGACGTGGGCCATGGCCGGGGCGCTTGGCCTGCCGGGCATTGGCTCCGTCATGGGCCTGATGGGCATGTTCGTCTCGGCGATGGACGATGACGATGAGCCGTGGGATTGGAAGGTCGAGATGCGCAACGCGCTGGCCGACACGGTGGGCAAGGACGCGGGAGAAGTCATCTCGCACGGCATTCCTCGGGCGTTGATGCCGTGGGATGTGGCAAGCCGCGTGGGCATGGGCGATATGTGGTGGCGCTCCAACGATCGAGAGGGCCAGAACCCCCGCGAAGCGTGGGCGGCAGACATGCAGAACCTGCTGGGGCCGAGCGCGGGGACGATGATGGGCCTCTACACCGCGGCGGACCAGATGGCCCGCGGCAACTGGTCGAAGGCCGTCGAGGCGATGGTGCCGAAGGCGATCCGCGATCCGCTCAAGGCGATCCGCGAAGGCGCTCAAGGGGTGTCGAACTACAACGGCGAGCCCTTGATGGACCTGACCGGCATGGAAACGCTTGGCCGGTTCATCGGCTTCGCCCCCGCGCGCGCTGGCGAGATGTTCGAGGCC